>Ga0157380_10000184_pt1 | contig 36218 bp, 20 predicted proteins | sample S35metaG_FD_119757 | JGI IMG/M metagenome (GOLD analysis project Ga0157380, IMG submission 119757) | Switchgrass rhizosphere microbial communities from Kellogg Biological Station, Michigan, USA - S3-5 metaG | ecosystem: Host-associated > Plants > Roots > Rhizosphere > Soil | place: USA...
CTGCATCGTCTCGAAGCCATGCCGCCAATGTCAGCCGAAGGCACAGTCTCCAGAACTTACATCGACTGGTTGATCAGTGTGCCGTGGAAACAGAAATCGAAAGAGATCAAGGATCTCACCAAAGCTGAAGAAGTCCTTAACAACGATCACTACGGTCTCGAAAAAATCAAGGAACGAATTCTCGAGTATCTCGCCGTGCGACAACTCGTTAAGAATCCCAAGGGATCGATTCTTTGTTTCGTAGGACCTCCCGGCGTAGGCAAAACCAGCCTCGGCAAATCCATCGCGCGCGCAACTGGTCGGAAGTTTGTCCGCCTCAGTCTCGGCGGGGTGCGTGATGAAGCTGAGATTCGCGGTCACCGCCGCACCTACATCGGAGCGTTACCCGGCCAGATCATTCAGATGATGAAGAAGGCCGGCACCGTCAACCCGGTAATTCTGCTCGACGAAGTTGATAAGCTCGGAGCGGATTTCCGCGGCGATCCAAGTTCTGCTTTGCTCGAGGTCTTGGATCCGGAACAGAACCACACTTTCCAGGATCACTACCTCGACGTCGAGTATGACTTGTCGAAGGTGTTCTTCATCGCCACCTCGAACGTGCTGCACACCATTCCGCCGGCATTGCAGGATCGGCTTGAGATTCTGAGGCTGTCTGGATACACGGAGCGCGAAAAACTCGAGATCGCGAAACGTCACCTGGTTCCGAAGCAAGCTGATGGTAACGGCCTGCGCATGGAACAGATTGACTTCACCGACGAGGGGCTACAGGAGATTATTCGTCACTACACTCGCGAAGCGGGAGTGCGCAATCTCGAACGCGAAATTGGTTCGTGCTGCCGCAAGATCGCGAGGAAGTTCGTTACCCAAAGCGTCACTGATGGTCACAAGGAAGTTGTCGATCCTGCTCGCGTCAATGAAATGCTCGGACCGATCAAGTTCCGCGTGCAAGGCATCGGCGAAACCAGTGAAATCGGACTCGCCACCGGTTTGGCCTGGACTGAGATTGGCGGCGAAGTACTTCAAATCGAGGCCACGCTGACCAAAGGCAGAGGCGGAGTCAGACTGACCGGAAAGCTCGGCGACGTCATGCAGGAGTCCGCTCAGGCGGCGCTGACTTGCATCAAAGCTCGCGCTGAACGCCTGGGCATCAACCTGGATTTCATTCGCAAGCGCGATTTACACATTCACGTTCCCGAAGGCGCGATTCCGAAGGACGGTCCTTCGGCAGGTATCACTATGGCGACAGCCATGGCTTCGGCGCTGACACGAGCTGCGGTTAGACGCAACGTCGCCATGACCGGAGAAATTACCCTGCGTGGAAAAGTGCTGCCGATCGGTGGTGTGAAAGAGAAATTGCTGGCGGCGCATCGTTTGGGTATCGATACGATTATCCTGCCAAAGGATAATGAAAAGGATCTCCCTGACATTCCGGAGGAAGTGCGCAACAAGCTCTGCATCAATCTGGTCGAGACTATCGATGAAGTGTTAGCGCTGGCGCTCGAGGATGTTTGTCCTGCGACCGAGGCGCCGGCTGATGCTGCCGAGGCTCCGCCAATTTGGTCCACGGAACAACCAGCTCAAGGCATTCAGACAAGTTAGAATTGCGGATTTCGGATTGCGAATTGCGGATTTTCAATACCCGATTGGGATTGAAAGTTCCAAAGCTCGGGATCCGTAATGTGCGGTTCCCAAATCGACTATCCCCAATTGCTAGGTGTTAAATTCGCAATTCGAATTTCGAAATTCTTAGGAGGACTTGAAGATGAGTAAGTATGAAGATGCAAATCTGATTCTTAAGCTTTACGATCTGCGGCGCGAGGCAGTAATGCGCGAGGCGCGCAACTGGTTTTTCACTTTCAACCCCACCAGCATCCAGGACGTGATGGAAACCATGATGGGTGAGCACAGCGGTCACATGCGCATGGTTATTTCGTACTGGGACATGGCTGCAGCGCTGGTCAACAACGGCGCTATCGACGAAACCCTTTTCAATGAAGCCAACGGCGAGCACCTGTTCGTCTATACCAAGATTGAACCCGTCATCGAGCCCATGCGCGCGATGTTTGACAACCCCGACTTTTTGAAGAACCTTCAGACGCTCGTCAAGCGCATTCCCGACAGCGAGAAGAAGATCGCCGCCATGCGCGAGCGCATCGCGAAGATGTCTGCAGCGATTCAAGAGCGGGCCGCAGCGGCTAAGACAGCGCAGGCGTAGTTAGATCTCAGATTTCCGATCTCAGATTTCAGATTTGAGTTGCGAGATTTGAGTTCGAGGATCTGAGATCTCAGATTCGAGATCAGAGATCGAAAAGAGCGGCGGCGTGGTCCCCCACGCCGCCATTTTTCTACGAAACCTGATCAGTTTAGCTCGGAGTGACATCACAGCCTCGCGGGGTTGAACTTCCAGGAGGAATCGGGTAGAAGTAAGCTCCACCCACAATCAAATTTCGGAAACTACATGCCGGTTGCTCAGTTCTGGCAGTTGCACAATTCCTAGCCGTTTCATATCACTGATGAGTAAAGCACTCGCAAAGGTTCCACTTGAACGGATTGAAAAAGCGATCTTCCTGATTCGCGGAGAACGCGTGATTCTCGCTGCGGATCTTGCCATCCTGTACGGCGTAACCACCAAGCGTCTCAACGAACAGGTAAAGCGCAACCAACGACGATTTCCGGAAGACTTCATGTTTCAACTCACGCCCGATGAAGCGGAATCGATGCGACGTTTAAGGTCGCAATTTGCGACCTTGAAGCGTGGGCAACACATTAAGTACCTACCATACGCTTTTACGGAACATGGTGCGATTATGGCGGCCAATGTCTTAAACAGCGAACGCGCTGTGCAGGCAAGCGTAACTGTCGTGCGTGCCTTTGTTCGCTTACGGCAGATACTCGCTACAAATGCTGAGCTTGCACGCAAGCTAGAAGAACTGGAGAAAAAATACGACGCGCAGTTCAAAGTCGTGTTCAACGCAATTCGACAACTAATGACGCCGCCGGAGCCAAAACGAAAGCAAATCGGCTTTCACGCAAAGTCATTGAAGCGATAACGAGAAACAAGCAGATAACCAATTCAATACTGAATGAAAGTAACTGCCACTGAGTTTCTGAAGAGTGCGTTTGCGGAGGAACACTGGCCGCGAGAGGATCGGCCGGAGATTTCATTTCTGGGGCGCTCAAACGTGGGGAAATCGAGTCTTATCAATTCTCTGCTCGGGGTCCACGGGCTGGCGCGCACTTCCTCGACACCAGGGAGAACACAATCGTTAAATTTCTTCGAGATTAATAATAAATTTCGTTTTGTTGACTTGCCCGGCTACGGATACGCAAAGGTGCCCCGGATCATAAAATCCACCTGGGGAGAAATGGCGACGGCTTACCTTGCCAAGCGGGCATCCCTTGTGCTATCAATTCACATCGTAGATTCGCGCCACGAACCCACAAAATTAGATTTGCAGCTTCACGATTGGCTAGTGCTTCAGGCGAAGCCGCGATTAATTGTAGCCACAAAATCCGATAAGCTCTCGAAAAACGAACTGAAAAAGAGCATCGACCGTGTGCGGCGCACGTTCAACCAGGATCAGGTGGTGGCTTATTCCGCGAAGACAGGGTTCGGTCGTGAAGAAGTTTGGCGTTCTATTGAAACAGCGATGGCTGCTTTCTAAATTCAGTTTTTAGTTTTAGAATCCGAGGAAACGAATTCGTTCCAGTCCCAGTCGAGAAATAGGCGACCACAAATTCTCCTTAACCCCCGTTGATAGAAACCAAGCGATTTATTTGAGACACCCCACGCGGTGTGAACAACGTATTCCCACACCGCTAACTTTTGGAACTACCAAGCCAGATGAGTATGGCCACATCACCCTCGCAAATGAGTGACATGTAAGCCCAATTTCGTTCTGCCAGAATAAAAATTGAAACGCAGACTTGAATAATTCCAATTTCACAGATTGCCGGATGCGTAGCACGTCGCCCGAATGAGTCGTAGTCATCGCATCCAAAGGTAGTAGAGAGACCTTATGCCACAAAAATCATCGCGTTCACGAGCGTCAAACGCGAATAACAATGACGCCAACGATAACGGCGGAACCGTCGCTACCGTCGAGCCGGAGAAGGACGAGAAAGAAACCATCGAACAATGGGACGAAGGGTTTCATAACCTCGCCGACCTCAAAGAAATGTCTATCTCACGGTTGACTCAGGTCGCCAAGGGCATGGACGTTCCCGGAGCTACCGGAATGCGTAAGCAGGAACTTATTTTTAAGGTCCTGGCAGCGCAGACTGAAAAGAGCGGACTCATCTTTTCCGAAGGCGTTCTCGAAACCCTTCCCGATGGTTTCGGTTTCCTGCGCGCGCCTGAATATAACTATCTGCCCGGCCCCGACGATATTTATGTTTCACCGTCTCAGATTCGAAAATTTGATTTGCGCACTGGCGACACCGTCAGCGGACAAATTCGTCCGCCCAAAGAAGGTGAACGCTATTTCGCATTGATCAAAGTCGAGGCGATTAACTTTGAGTCGCCCGATCAGGCGCGCGAAAAAGTTTTCTTCGACAACCTGACCCCGCTGTATCCGGACGAACAACTCCGGATGGAAACGCAACCTGAGAATCTGTCGGCGCGAGTGATAGACCTTGTCACCCCGTTGGGCAAGGGACAGCGCGGCTTGATTGTGTCCCCGCCTCGAACCGGTAAGACGATGCTGTTGCAAGCGATCGCGAATTCGATCACGCAGAATCATCCCGAGACAACTTTGATTGTCTTGCTGATCGACGAACGACCTGAAGAAGTTACCGACATGCAGCGTTCGGTGCAGGGCGAGGTCATTTCATCAACCTTCGATGAACCGCCCACGCGACACGTCCAGGTGGCCGACATGGTGATTGAAAAAGCAAAGCGTCTGGTCGAGCACAAACGCGACGTCGTTATTTTGCTTGATTCGATCACGCGTCTGGCACGAGCACACAACGCTGTGGTGCCTCCGAGCGGAAAGATTCTCTCGGGCGGTATTGACTCGAATGCTCTGCAAAGACCGAAACGCTTTTTCGGCGCGGCACGCAACATCGAGGAAGGCGGTTCACTAACGATCATCGCGACCGCTCTAATCGATACTGGATCGCGCATGGATGATGTCATCTTTGAAGAGTTCAAGGGTACCGGTAACAGTGAAATACATCTCGATCGCAGACTGAGCGACAAGCGACTGTTCCCGGCAATTGATTTACAGCGCTCCGGAACTCGTAAGGAAGAATTGCTGATCAGCAAAGAAGACCTGGCTCGTATCTGGGTCATGCGTCGCGTGCTGAATCCTTTGTCTCCAGTCGAGCAGATGGAAGTTGTGCTCGAGCGACTCGAGAAGACAAAGTCGAATGCTGAGTTCCTGGCTTCAATGCAGAGCTAAAAGACCGACACGGAGACGGAGGGACAGGGCGATACGGAGATAATATTAAGTGGCATGAGAGATCCCCGCTTCCCCCTGTCTCCTTTTCTCCTAGTCTTGCTGATCCCTCCTGGCGCGACAGTCAGTCTCATCCAAGATCCCATTACATGCGCGTAGCTCTTCTTTCATCTGAAGTTGTGCCCTTTGCCAAGACGGGTGGCCTGGCGGATGTCGCGGGAGCATTACCTAAAGCTCTTCGCACCAAAGACGTCGACGCGATTGTTCTCCTTCCTCTCTATCAACAAGTCGATCGCAGCCTGCTAAAAGACGAAGTGATCGAAGATGTCCCAGTCGATTGGCGTGGACACACTCGACTCACCAGGATCTATCAAAGCGATGCCGCCGGAGCGCCTGCTTATCTGATAGAGGCCCCGGAGTATTTCTCTCGAGATTCGATTTACGGATTTCGAGATGACCACGAACGCTTCGCCTTCTTTGGGCGCGCTGCACTTTCATTTCTCAGACACCAGGATTGGAAGCCGGACATCGTGCACGCGAACGATTGGCCGGGCGGTTTCCCAACTATAGAACTCAGGGCCCGACGTCGTTTTGATCCTTTCTTTGAAAACACGAGGACTGTATTTTCTATTCACAACATGGCTTACCAGGGGCTGTTCGAATCGTCTGACCTTTGGTGGCTTGGCTTTGGCGATACCCGTGACCAAAACGATTTCCTGCTTGAAGGCCACGCCTCAGCACTGAAAGCAGGGTTGGTTTCAGCTGATGCCTTATCGACCGTGAGCCGCCGTTACTCTTACGAAATTCAAACTCCCGAACAGGGACACGGTTTGGATTGGCTGGTGCGCTCGCGGCGGGATCGCATGCTCGGCATCACAAATGGAGTCGACTACGATCTGTGGAACCCGGAGACCGACCCGCACATCGCGGCTAATTATTCCTTAAGCGATCTATCAGGCAAACGAGAATGCAAACGCGATCTATTACAGCGCTTTGGATTGCCCGAAGAGTTAGACAGGCCAATCATTGCCATAATCTCGCGACTGGTAGCGCAGAAAGGCTATGACCTCATTCAGCCGTTAGCGCGTGCCATCCTGCAAACCGGCTCTTTCTTCATTGCGCTCGGTGCCGGCGCCAAAGAATATGAAGACTTTCTTCAGTCCTGGCACGACGCCGCGCCTCATCGAGTCGGAATTTATAAAGGTTATGCGGGCGAACCTCTGGCTCATCAAATCGAGGCCGGCGCCGACATGTTTCTAATGCCGTCGCAGTATGAGCCCTGTGGTTTGAATCAAATGTACAGCATGCGCTACGGCACGGTTCCGATTGTGCGCGCCACCGGCGGACTCGACGATACGGTCGAAAACTTCGATCCCAGAAGCGGAGCCGGAAACGGTTTTAAGTTTCAGGAATACTCAGCCGGAGCCCTGCTTGAAAAAATACGCGAAGCCCTTTACTTTTACAGCAAGCCTGAAGCGTGGCGAGTGATTCAGCGCAATGGTATGCAGCGGGACAATTCCTGGCCTACTGCCGCGCAAAGGTATGTTGAGCTTTATGAACGCTTGTTAAGGCTTTAGCATTACGAAGAACAAATACAAAGACGTGAGTTTCCGAAGTCCTGAAGCTCGATCAATCCCGTCTGGAACAAAATGAGGAGAATTACTAATGAGTGATTATGTAACCGAAGTTAGCGACAGCTCGTTCGAAAAAGATGTTCTCGAGTCGAGCAAACCTGTGTTGGTGGACTTTTGGGCAGAATGGTGCGGACCCTGCCGCGCGCTCGCCCCAACTCTTGCTAAAGTCGCGGAAAAATACGCCGACACCGCCACCATCGTTAAGCTGAATGTCGATGAGAATCAACAAGTCCCTGGTCAGTACGGGATCAAGAGCATTCCTACCATGATCTTATTCAGCGGCGGCAAAGAAGAAGAGCGTCTCGTTGGCGCAACTTCCAGTGATGTGATCTCGCGCATGATCGATAAGTGCATTGCGAAAGCAGCAACTGCCTAATCGAAAATCTTTAACTCCAAATCCTCACTTCAGGGTTAAGCTGAACGCATGGCAAAAACTATCGTAGTGATTGGTGCCCAGTGGGGCGACGAGGGCAAAGGCAAGATTGTCGATCTGCTGGCCGAACGCTTCGATATTGTCGCTCGCTATCAGGGAGGCCACAATGCTGGCCACTCCGTACAGGTGGGCGATCGTTCTTTCGTCCTGCATCTCCTTCCCTCCGGTATCGTCCATGCCGGCAAGATCTGCGTGCTGGGAAATGGCATGGTGATCGACCCCAAGGCTTTCTTCCAGGAAGCTGAACGGTTGATGGACCAGGGTATTGAAGTCTCTCCCTCGCGAGTGAAGATCAGTTCTCGCGCGCATTTAATTCTTCCATATCATCGGGCGTTGGATCACACTAGCGAAGAACGCCTGGGAAATGAAAAAGTCGGAACCACGCTACGCGGTATCGGTCCAGCTTACGAGGACAAAGCCGGACGTCGGGGTATTCGAACTGCGGATGCCCTCGTTCCCGAGGTCCTGCGGTCTCGAATAGAGCGCAATCTTGAAGACGCTAATCGCATCATCATGGCGTACGGCGGCAAAGAGCTGGGTGTCGAGGAAATTTTTTCCGAGATGTCGCACCTTACTGAACGCCTCAGTCCGTTCATCGCCGACACGACGCATTTCTTGAATGTGGCCGCCACCGAAGGAAAATCTATCCTTCTTGAAGGCGCCCAAGCCACGCTTCTTGATGTCGATCACGGAACGTATCCTTTTGTTACTTCATCCAGCACCATCGCGGGGGGCGCGATTATTGGATCAGGTCTAGCTCCCAATCGACTAACTGGAGTCCTCGGGATAGTCCGAACCTATACCACTCGTGTAGGCGAAGGACCATTTCCGACGGAAATGCTGGAAGGCGAAGCAGAATTGGGTCAGCTCATTCGAGAGCGTGGTCGCGAGTACGGAGCTTCGACGGGCCGACCGCGCCGCTGTGGATGGTTCGACGCCTTTGCGACTCGTTACGCTGCCGAGATCAACGGCTTCTCTTCCGTCGCGCTCACCAAGCTTGATGTTCTTGATGCGCTCGATGAAATCAAAGTCTGCGTGGGATACAAGCTGGATGGAAAAGAGCTCGATTCCCTGCCCTCGGTTTCGCAGGAACTCCGGCGCATTGAACCAATTTACGCGCGACTACCAGGCTGGAAAAAATCGACCCTCGGAACCACCAAGATGAGTCAGCTTCCGGATGAAGCTCGTCGTTACGTTGAGTTTCTTTCGACCCAAATAGGTGTTGAGATTGGCCTCGTTTCAACCGGACCAGAGCGCACCCAAACTATTATTGTTCAGGATTCGGCATTAGGTCGCTGGCTTTCTGATTCCTAAGCATTTCATCTGCCCAAAAAAAAGAACCCATCCCCCGGAAATCCTATCGGAAGTCGTTGACTAACGATTATCGCGATTATAGACTTAGGCGCGTTAGCGACATTTCCACTTTCAGTACGCCGTTTAGACAGTTGAGAGCTAATTAAGCACGTCCTGTCCAGGATCTTGTCTTGAGGATAGCGGCTCAGAAAACTCGGCTAAGTTTCAACGAAAATTCGCGCCCCCCAATGCACTACGGCGCGGAATCTATACACACGTCGAGAATCGGTAGCACTCTGATCGATCGGTAGTGCTCTTCATCCAGGGGAGGAAACCATGAAGTCTCATTACAGACTCTGTTTGCTATTGCTAGCAATTTGCGTGTTCGCAGCACTGGCCTACTTTCCCGCAGCTCAAGCCAGCCGCGGAGTTCCCCAGCAAAAAGCCCAGAAGGGCAAAGCTCAAAAGGCAAGCCCAAAGCGAGACGTCGACATAGATCGGCCGGGCGAAGAGGACGCGAACGATCGCGACCGAGAAGTTGAAGCCGACGATCCTGATCTGCCACGTCAGATCAAAGGCAAGATCAACGAAGAAGAATATCTGCAAGCGCGAACTGAGTACTTCATGACGAAGCTTGGCATGGAGCCGGGCAAACCTTATAGTCCGGCGCTGCGAGAACGAGCGGTCGACCAAATGCAGGCGCAGGAAGCCAGGCAGCAACGTCTGTTGCTGCAGACCAAAGGCGCATTCGCCCCGTTGCTCAGCACCACGGCCTGGACGAACATCGGGCCATACCCTATTCCGAACGGCCAGACGTCGGGTGTTGTTCAAGCAGTCAGTGGACGCACGATCTCGATCGTCATCCATCCCACCAACCCTAATATCGTTTATGTCGGTACAGCTCAGGGTGGTCTTTATCGCTCAACGAACGGCGGCTCAAGCTGGACACAACTCTTCAACAATGCTGACTCGCAAGTAATCGGAGCGCTCGCCCTGGCTCCGTCGAACCCGGAAATTCTCTACGTTGGCACCGGCGAAAACGGTCAGTGCGGTAGCGGCTGTTACGCAGGCGTTGGCGTCTACCGTGTCGATAACGCATCTACCACGGCTGATCTAACTGGACCTATTAATCCGGTGCGAAATTATAATGACGCGGCCAACGCTCCGGTCTCAGCGAGTGTATTTACCGGACGGTCTATCAGCAAGATTCTGGTCAATCCGGCGGACCCCTCGATCATTTTCGTCGCTACTGCTTCGGCCATCGTCGGTAATCCACAGCAAACTCCGCAGGGAAACTTTCTGCCGCCGCTTGGGATCCGCGGAATTTACCGGTTGGCGAATGCGACCGGTCCGGCAGCAGGAGTCACCGCGACTAAGCTGACTGTATCCGCAACCAACTGCTTTGACACGCCATGCACCGGAAACCTGAGTGTGCTCGACATGGCCTATGACAAGAACGATGCAACCGGCAATACGTTCGTCTGCTGGCTGCGCCCAACCACTGGAGTTGAAGGTGGTGTGTACCGCACGACAACGGCTCTGTCTACCGCGACGTTTGCGAATACGCTCTTACAAACTGCTACTGCGAACTCCAGGGGCGAGATCGACTCAGTTACCTTAGCCGGCACGACGACCATGTATCTCGCAAACGGCGAGAGTTCGACCGGCCGGCTCAGAAGATCCACGGATGGCGGACAAACCTGGAGTGCGATCCTTGCGGGCGCCAGTGGGTTCTGCGGCGGGCAATGTTTCTATGACATCGCCATCGCAATCGACCCGGTAAATGCGAGCATCGCTTATGTCGGAGGCGCCGCCGGAACAAATATCCTGCGCCGCACTACTGATGGCTTTGCCACAGCGGCAAACACACCTTCGCGACAAACGGGTCTCCACGCTGATGACCACGTCATTGCCGTGGCCAATGCTCCAAACAACAACATTGTCTACGACGGAAACGACGGCGGCATCTGGCGCTCGACGGACAGCGCCACATCCTGGACGAGTCTAAACAACAGCACTTACTCGGCCACTCAGTTTCAGAGCATCTCAAATCATCCGGCCGATCGTTGGTTCTCGATCGGCGGTACCCAGGACAACGGCACCAACTTCCTACGACCGAATGCTCCGATACTGCCCGCAGCGGGTTGGACGCACGCTGACTTTGGAGACGGTGGTTACGCCCGCATTGACCAGACCGCCGGCGGCAACGTTAATGCCGTCACGATGTATCACACTTACTTCAATCAAACTAACAACCTGATCGGTTTCGCGCGAGTCTCGAATGTCTCGTGTGCTACCGACGGTAATTGGGCTTTCAAAGGAGTCGGGGCGGGTGTCTTTACGAACGCCTGCGGTGATACTGAAGGCGCTAACGGTATTACTGCCACCGACACAGTTCTCTTCTACGCTCCGCTCGAGCTGGGTCCCGTAGCAGGCTCGACTGGACAAACTGTTTACTTCGGCACGGATCGACTCTATCGCTCGATCAATCGCGGCGACACGATGACTGTGGTGAGTAGCGTCGCGCCCGCTGCGCTTGCGGCTGGTGTTCCTATTACCACCATCGGCATCTCGCCAACAGACGACGCGTGCAGAATCGTCGGACTTAACAACGGCAGCGTATTTGCAACCACCACCGGCGGGGCAGTCGGTGCTGCTATGAATAACGTGACCCCACCGGGCATGGCCGCAACCCGCGCCGTCGGAAGAGTGCTAATCGATCCCAATAATCATTTCACTGCTTACGTCTCTTACGGTGGGCAATTCGGGCTGAGCGGCATTCCAACAATCAATCACATCTGGAAGACGACCAATCTGAATTCGGCAACGCCGACCTGGACTGCAACCGCCAACGGCATACCTGATGTTCCGGTCAATGCTTTGGCCGTCGATCCGGACAACTCAAACGACGTTTACGCTGGTACTGACATCGGCGTTTACAAGTCTACTGATGCCGGTGCTACCTGGAATCCATTCGGCACGGGTCTTCCAAAAATGGCCGTGTTTGAAATGGCCATTCAAGATCCCTTCCGCATTCTCCGTATCGCTACCCACGGTCGAGGCTTCTGGGAAATCAGAATTCCTGGTATTGCCACAGCCTCTGAGGGCGATCTGATGATTTCAGAATTCCGTCTTCGTGGCCCGAATGGCGCTAACGATGAATTCATCGAAATCTATAATTCATCAGGGGCACAGCTTACCGTCCAATCAGCCGATGGTTCTGCGGGTTACGCCGTGGGCGCTGCCGATGGCATCATCCGGTGCACGATACCAAACGGCACGGTCATACCGGCAGGCGGTCATTACCTCTGTGTGAATTCGGTAGGATATTCGCTGGCCTCGTATCCAGCCGGAGACGGAACTACTGCGACCGGTAACGCGTCTTACACCACGGACATTGGCGACAATGTCGGCATCGCGCTTTTCAACACCGCCAACTCCGCTAACTTCACCCAGGCAACACGCCTGGATGCGGTTGGTTCTACCAGTGAAGCGGACATCCTTTACAAGGAAGGCACAGGTTATCCAGCTATAACTCCGTTCTCGATTGACTATTCGTTCTACCGCGACAACTGTGGCAAGCAAGGCTCAATCACTTCAGCTGCTCCTTGCTCACGCGGCATTCCCGGTGACACCAACAACAACGCCGTCGACTTCATCTTCGTTGATACGAACGGCACAAATGCAGGAGGCGGCCAACGTCTCGGAGCGCCCGGACCGGAGAACCTGTCCGGACCCCTCGTCAAAGACGGCAGTACAGTCGTTCCTTCATTGCTCGATTCTTGCGCAGCCGCAACTGCATCACCCAATGTGGAGCGCAGTTTCGCTAGCGATCCGCCAAACAATTCAACCTTTGGAACGGTGGACGTTCGTGGGACTTATACGAACAATACGGGTGCGCCTATCACGCGGTTACGCTTCCGCATACTTGACCAGACGACCTTCCCGGCTCCGAGCGGTACCGCAGATTTACGCGCTCGCACGTCTACTGATCTGATGGTCAATGTTGACCGGCCACCATGTGGGTCGGGTACGAGTAGCGTGCTGGTACATGGCACCACTCTGGAACAACCACCCAATTCGCCCAATGGGACGGCATTCAATGGGAGCCTCTCTGCGGGGTCGGTGACCTCTGGTACTCCGTTGGCTAATGGAGCTTCGATCGACGTGCGGTTCTTGTTGGGAATACAACAAAATGGAACTGCCCGCTTCTGTGTGGCTTCGGAAACACTGCCTGACTCAGGCTCGCAGGTCTATTGTTTCACCGGGACCTTGGCCGACTGCGGAGGCATTACCTGTCCGGCGAACGTAGTGACGAACAGCGATCCAAATCAAAACACCGCAGTCGTCAATTACCCGGCGCCTACGGTTGCCGGAAGTTGCGGCACGATCACCTGCGTCCCAGCCTCGGGCAGCACTTTCCCGGTTGGAACCACAAATGTAACTTGCACTTCAACGGCCGGCCCGAGCTGCGGCTTTACGGTTACGGTTCGTCCGCCACGCTACTGGAGCACAACCGGTTCCAGCGGAACTTCCGACGAAGACAGCATCGCTATCGTTAACCACGATGACTTTGCGGTCTTGATCAAGGACGGCCTGACGGGTACGGCAACGGTGCGTTACAACATCACTGCAGTGCGTGGCATCACGTCCTTCTGTCCGGCCACGCAGTCGGTGGTAAATGTCCGCTTCCGCAACAGCGACAACTCGGGAGCAACCGCGCAGGTGAAGTTTGAGATTCATCGCACGCACATCCTGAATGGCGGCAATGACATTATCTACACCTTCAACAGCAACGGTCTGGGAGCGGGCGCCGCCTTTACTTCGGCCAGCACCGCCCCCAACATTGACTTCGATTTCAGTAACTACATTTACTGGATTGAAGCCACCGTGTTCAGGAGTAATGCCGGGGCGTTCGCCGACCTTGGCTCGATCGAGATTTTCGAAAGCGCCGGCACGCCCTGTCCGTAGCTTGTAACTCCTGATCCCTTAAACGAAGCGGGCACCCGAGCAATCGGGTGCCCGCTTTCTTTGTAAGGTTGTAGTGTCTTTCCTGGCGACTTGGGACCTTTGCGGGAACCTCTTCCGCCTAAGCCTCACACGCAAAGCCGCAAAGGCGCCAAGCTCCGCAAATGTTGCTAAACGCCAACTTTTTTCGCGCATTGGACGTTCAAGATTGAGTTTTGTAGAATGCTCCCGCACTCTCGCAAACCGGAACCAAGGCAATCACAGCGTTTCGGATCCGACAGTCTTGTGTGGGCCGATAGCTCAGTCGGTAGAGCAACTGGCTTTTAACCAGTGGGTCGCAGGTTCGAGTCCTGCTCGGCTCACCACTCTAAGGTGGTCTTATGAAACTGGTCCCCGACTTCCTCACGCGGCCACTTAGATTACGATTAAAGGCGGTCGCTGACGAAGCTCGGCTATTCCTCCCTAGCCATCAAGATCAAGAGTCCTATTGCCTCAAGACTCCCACTTCGCAAGCGACACTGCCGATCCCGCCGTTAAATCTATTTGCCGACATGGCAGATAGCGCAGAAGTCTTTATCCAAACCGGAAAGATTGACGTTGCCGGGATGAATAAGGTGCTTCAAGACTCGGGCTACTCCCTGGCTGACGCTAAACGAATACTGGACTTCGGCTGCGCTGCCGGTCGAATGATCCGGTGTCTGCCAGAACTTACTCAGGCTGAGCTCTGGGGAGTCGATATCAGCGCCGAGCACATACAGTGGTGCATCAATAATCTTCCGATGCACTTCGCGGTTTCAAGTATTGTTCCCCATCTTCCTTTTGAGGATCGGTTCTTTGATTTGATCTACTGTGGCTCGATCTTTACTCATATCGAGGATAATCGAGAGACGTGGTTGCTTGAGCTGGCGAGAATTCTTAAACCCGGAGGCGTTCTTTACTTAACAATTCACGACGAGCACACACTCAAACTATTTGAAACAAGCTACAAAGATCGATGGCTGGCAAAGAAAGTTTCAAATCACCCAACCTACCTTGAGCACAAATCCGGATTTGATATGTTAGTCATCGGACGCGGATGGAGGTCTCAGGTCTTCTATAACTCTGCGTACTTCAGAGCCAAGCTACCGCCGGTATTTAGCTGGACCGCCCTCGTGCCAGAGGCCTACGGTTATCAATCCGCCGTGGTGCTGAAAAAAATTGAATCAACCTAAGCTAGTAACTTAGGGTACTGCCTTCCGCCCCTAATTCTTGGGTTTGTGGCAACTTTGTGGCAACTCCCCGAGCGATAGCTTGCCAACTGCGCTACCGCAGCACGCTTACCTTCTTCGGTTGCCCTTGAATAAAGTTGCGGTCGCTGTGAGAATGAGCCTCACGATCACCTCGCTGGCTTCTCTTTTCGTTCCTCGTGTGAAAGGACAGTCCCATGCGCTCCTTTCGCTGGCCCATCGGATCTCTTGTTTTCGCGAGACGGCGACAATGCGTAAAGGTTTGCCTGGTGGTTCTGCTCGTCATCGCCGCGCCGATTCGCGCCAAAGAGCGCGCCTATAGGGTCTTCGACCAAAGCGATCGCCTGCCCGTCTCGTGGCTTTCCGGCTTCACCCAGGACAGCAATGGATTCTTTTGGTTTGGGACCGCCGCCGGACTCTATCGCTTCGATGGTCTCGAGTTTAGGCATTGGGGAAAGGACACCATTTTCGGTTGGCACTACCAGGTTTATGCCGGACCGAATGGAGAGGTCGTGCTCACTTGTCTGCCGGACACGACTCTCTATCGAGTCCTCCCAAAAGAAAACGTTGAGGTAGTAATTGGCCCAGACAATAAACCGTTCGCTAACGTGCAGTCTGCTGCCTTCACCACAAACGGAAGGCTTTGGGTAGCACGATTGGACGCGCTCTTTTTTCGAAATGAGAGCGGCCAATTTGAATCGATGCCCAAGGAAATTGTCGGAGACGAAAAGATCTGGAAGATTTACGCGAGCGCGGATGGCGCGCTTTGGGTGGCCACGACTCACAGTATCTGGAAAGTTGGTTCCGACCGTAGCTACAAGAAGATTTTGACGCGCAACTCTAACGGCGAGATTCGCAATGTAATTGCTCATCCTGACGGCTCTATCTTCTTCATGGAAGAGTATTCCGACATCGACGGACAAATACTTCATTGGCACGACGGACGCATTATCGAGCGCATCCAGCTGAAAGCAAACCTGCAAGCTTTCGCTTTGCGCGGAGAGACTGTGTGGGCCAATGCCGATAACGGTATGGTCGTCTTTAAACCAGGGCATCCGGCGGAGTTCCTCAAAGCCGGTAGGGACGTACCCCTCGGAGGTGGGATGTTCGTTGATCGTGAGGGAAGCCTCTGGATGGGTACCGGCCGCGAAATGTTTCAGGTGCCTGAGCCTGATACCGAGATTTTCACGGCGCGCGACGGGCTGCCCGAGCTCGCTCCACTCGCTTTGCACGAGAACGCGGAAGGAGTTTGGGTGTCCACCTGGAACGGCCTGGGCCACCTCGAGGGCGGCGCTGATTGGCGAGCCTACGATGATCACGTTCGCCACATCGGCGAGATGTGCGGCAATGGGGAGGGCGGTTTGTGGCTGTTTGCCGATAATCATTTCTGGGAACGGCGGCACGGCGAATTCATAAAACATCCGCAACCAGCCGGTGACTGGGGTGGATGTGAACGCGCGTCTGACGGCTCAGTGTGGATGACGACCAGCCAGGGACTCTGGCGCACTACGCCAGGTTCGCACCCGATATTGGTCAATCGATCCTACGAAGGCCGCGAGCCAGGAGAAGTTTTTGAGGACAGCAAGCAGCGACTTTGGATAACCAGCCACGAAGATATTTGCCAGGCGCCCGCCCCTGGCTTGAAAGAAGGACGAGACGTTCGCTGGGTTTGCCACACTATCAAGGGTGCCAGATCAATCGGAAAGCCGGTCGAACTCGCAGATGGAAGTCTATGGGTTGGCACGAATCTGTTGGGTGTCTGGCGCTATACGGACGATGAGGGTTGGCGCGTGATCCAGGCTTCTTCAGGATTTGTGTCGCAATCGATCGCTAAACTGGTGTTATCTCCCGCAGGAGGCGTTTGGATTTTGGGAATGACCGCGCGTCTCAGGGTCCTGCCACGCCTGGATCTCTCAGCCGGCTGGGAAGTTGTCGAAGAATTATCTTATTCCCACGGAATCCCTTCGGTACGTATCTATGACCTAATTGAAGAAACGGACGGTAGTTTATGGGTCGCCACATTAAATGGCGTAGCACATTTACCAGCAACGGTCCGTTCCCAAAAGCTGGGGGCGCCACCTGTCGTGCTCACCGACTTGTTGATTAACGGCCAGCGGGTCGATGCAGCCGGAGCAATACGGATACCGGCAGGGAGTAATCAGGTTGATTTGAGATTCGCAGCGCTTTCATATCGTGACCGCAGCTTACTCAGGTATCAGTATAAACTTCATGCTCAGGAAGACTGGATCTCGTCGACCGACAATTTACCGATCTTTCGTTTTTACGATCTGGGCTCCGGTAAATATTCGGTTGAAGTCAGAGCTTCGACTGACGGCGTGGTCTGGACCAGCGTGCCTGCTCAACTGAGTTTTGAGATCTTGTCGCCCTGGTACCGTCGTTGGTGGGCCATTGCTCTCTTCGCAGCGTCGATTGCGCTTGTCTTGCTTATTGTGCATCGCCTTCGCGTCCGGTTCCTGTTGCAATTCGAGCGACAACGAATGCGAATCGCGATGGACTTGCACGATGAGATTGGGTCGGGCCTCGGCAGCATCGGTATTCTTTCCAGCGTGGCGGCATCACAATCCGTTGACGAAGTACAACGACAGGAGATGAGCAAGCGGATTGCTGAGACGGCCCATGAGTTAGGCACGTCGCTGACTGACATCGTGTGGTCTTTGCGAACAGATACGACCGCACTTGAAAATCTTGCCTATCACCTGGCACGGCGTGCTAACAGTTTATTCGCGAGCGGACCCGCGCAATTCACCACGAAATTTCCGGAAGACTGGGGTTCTGTCAAACCTTCGCCGGCGACGCGGCGGAACATTCTTTTGATCGCGATGGAATCGTTACACAACGCTGCCAGACACGCGCACGCCGCGAACGTTTCACTTCAATTCGAGCCCGCGGCTGGTCACAATTGGTCGATGCGGATTGAGGACGATGGCTGCGGGTTGGACGAGGTAACTGCAAAGAACGGCTCAGGCATGGGAATCCAAAGCATGAAACGCAGGGCGCAAGAGATCGGAGCTGAGATTAGTTTCAATTCAAATAACGGACACGGCACGATCGTCAGGCTCATTTTCAATCCTCATGCAAAAGAAAATAGCCGAACCTCGCATAATCATGTGATAGGCAAAGGCACGCACGGCGACTAATATCGAACGCGAGCCAGAATCATTTCACGCGTGCCCTTCATCCGCTCCGGTTTACAAATCAGTCATGGATTTGAATGTACTAATCATCGAAGATGATTCGCGCTACCGGCATAGCCTGGAAACGCTGTTCAATAACACTCCGGGCTTTCGGCTCGATGGTAGTTTCGGTTCGGCTTATCCGATGTTGCAGGAGTTAGAGCACCGGCATCGCGCGGGACCGGACCCGCCATGGCAGCTTGCTTTGGTCGATATCGAGCTGCCCGGTATGAATGGTATCGAGGCGACCCGCCATCTGAAAAAACATCTGCCTGCCATAACCGTGGTGATGCTCACTGTCTTTGAAGAGCCGGCGATCATCCTCGAAGCGATAAGCGCGGGCGCAGACGGCTACCTGCTAAAGAAAACAAGTGCACCCGAGTTACTAATTCAGTTGAAAGCGATTACTGCCGGGGGCTCTCCCCTCACGCCTGATGTCGCGCGCACAGTTCTTTCGCTCTTGCGCGAGAACGCTCCGAAGGGAATTGCCGGAAAATTCTTCAACGCCGCCTCGCCCACCAAACTCGACTTGACCGAACGCGAACACACCGTCCTGCAAAGCCTGGTAAAAGGGCTCTCCTACAAGCAAGTCGCCACGACCCTGAACATCAGCATCGATACCGTGCGCACTCACATTCGCGCCGTGTATCGCAAGCTCCAAGTCCACAGCGTCGCCGAAGCCGTCGCCCGCGCCATTCGCGAAAAGCTCGTCTGACCCAGCTTCACATCATCATGCGATAGCAGCCTCTTCATTTCGTCCGTATATTCACGTCCGAATCGCCTCAAAGGCTGAAGACCAAGCACGAGTTCTGGTCCCACGAGACATCGTGTTGCGCTAGCCGCTCACCGCCCTGGCGGTCCGAAGACGATGGGAGGAGAGCGAAGGAAAACAGAATGATCAAAATCAGTTTCAAAACGCAAAGGGGACATTACTTAACAGCAAATGATTCGAGGTCGAATTACCGCATCAGCGCGACTCCGGTTGTAGTGGGCTTACGGGAGGTCTTCACGATCATTCCGTCGGATGGGAGGAATTCCAATTCATTAAGGAGCGGCGATCAGATTCATCTGCAGACCCACGATGGACGTTACGTTATGGCACGCGACGAAGGTGGTGGCGCTGTAAGCGGAGAGGCGACTTTGCCAAACACGTGGGAAAAATTCACCATTGAGAAGCTGAGTGGCGAGGGTGAGATCGTTCAAGGCAACCGGGTAACTCTGAAAACCTACAACGGCAGGAATTACATAATGGCCCGCGATGGAGGTGGTGGGGAGGTTACTGCCGAGTCGTCAAACCGCTTGGAGTGGGAAACCTTCGCCGTTGAATTCTGGAATTCAATGGCTGTTCACCTTCGCGCTAACCACTCTCAATATTTGGCGGCTGAGGACGGGGGCGGGCGAGAGATTACCGCCACACGTGACTTCGCGGACATTTGGGAGACCTTCCTCTTGATTAACTTAAGCCGCAAGTCAGGTCTGCGCGACGGCGACAAAGTGTGTCTCCAGGTCTGGGACGGCAGGTTTGTTGCAGCGGAACGTGGCGGTGGAGGCAATCTAACGGCCAATTCTGACTACGTCGTGAGGGGGACGACCTTCACTATTAAAAAAGCGCGCGGCGGCGAAATCTCTTTGGGTGACAGTGTGTCATTCCTGACGCAAAACGGGGTGAACTATGTCATGGCGCTCGAGGGCGGCGGCGGGATCGTCAATGGTTCATCCCGCCAGGCGCGCGAATGGGAGACCTTTCAAATTACTCGAGTCAAACGCAGTATCCAGGAAGTCTACAGAATTTACAGCTCCTTGCTGGGGAGTTTGAATGGCCCCGTATTGCTACTACCGGGCGGGGGCGACCGTGGACGTTACCAGCTGTGCGCTAGCGGCATCATCATCGAGGATCCTGTGTGGGGCGCGTTTGAGTTGCACGGCGACAATTATCGAAAGTTTCTGGATCTCAGTGCTATCAGGCCCGGTGCCGGAGGTTTTCCGGAAGAACAGTTGGGGATGCTCGGTTACCTTAGGTCGGATGTGCGTGAGCTACGTGATCACACCGGCTTTTACAATTATTTCGAGCGTGGACTCATCATTTCTAGACCTGACCCGATTGCAGCGGCAATCTACGGCGACTTTTACGAAGCTTGGGGTAGAGCAGCGGCGGTAGGTTATCCACGATTGGACAGGCTGCCGATGCGTGATGGGCGCGGGACTTATCAATTGTGCGATTACGGCACAATCTATTACACCCCTACGACCGGCGCGCACGCGATCTATGGCGACGTATGGAAGATGTGGAAGAACTGGGTCAAAGCCCTGGACCACGATCCTGACCGCAATCTGGGATTCCGGGATCCGCTTCGTGACTTTAGTGTGGTCACCCTGGATGCAAATCCTACGCTTGGTTACCCGATCAGTGAGGAGCGCGACGCTCCGGGAGGCAGACGCACTCAGTATTTTGAATTTGGCAGCATTACATGGCGTGTGACGGACACGCCGCGCTTGAGATTCCTGGCCCAAAATACGGCTTTGTTGCCGACTGTCGCACCATCTCCGTCGTTTCCGTTTTGGCAACACCCTTATCGCGGCGCTGAAAGGGAGCGCGCGATTCGAGCATTAATTGAGCACTTGCGAGCCAATCAGTACGATGTGGTTGGCTTGTCGGAATGTTTTGAGGACGGGGAGCGGTCGACAATTTGGAGTGCTGTGCGCGACATTTACCCGCACACTCCTTTGGAAGGTCCAGACGAAAACGATGTGGAGCAGGACGGGGCCCTGTTGTTGATGAGCCGCCACCCGATTCTTGAACGGCATCAAACGATTTATCGCCAGGCTGAAGGGAATGATCGTTATGCCAACAAAGGTGTTCTCCACGCACTCATCCAAGTCCCCGGCCTCGCCACTGGCTACGACGTTTTTCTCAGTCATACGCAAGATCCGAATGCCAATCCGAACGCCGTCTCGGCGCTCAAAAAGCAGTGGTTGCACCTGAGCGCTTTCATTCGCGCTTACAGCAGCCCGGAGCGACCGGCAATACTGCTGGGCGACCTGAATACGAATGCCTTCAACCCGGAACTCTTCAACACCTTCAGACAGCGGCTCAACTACCCGGAAGATCTCTGGCTGACAAGCGGCGATGGTTCAAGCGGCATTACGATTGACGATCACAAGTCTTTTAGTAAAGACAGTCCCCCACTGGCGGTCGATGACCCGCAGCGTTATAGGAACGGCTCACGCGTTGATTACCTGCTCAGTTGGCCCGGTCTTCATTACGCGCCGCAGTTTAGACACACGCAAGTGTTGCACTTGCAGTCGAGCGCCGGGCGGGATCTCTCCGACCATTATGGTCTATCCACTGAGATGGCAGAGATGCGCGAGTTCACGGTTGACGTGCGGCGACCGATCACGCAAATAGAGGTCGAGCTGATGGGATTTCGCTGCCTGGAAGAATCCGACGAACTCGGTGACGATAGCCCTTACTTCACGCTCGACCTTGGGACCGCTAATGAGCGGTGGATGGTTCAAAGTCTAACCACAGCCAGAGTGGATAACATCTCTACTGGTGAGGTGCATAATTATTTGAGGCAAGTACTTAGAGTGGCGGACCCGGGGGATTACATCAACTTGATAATTAAGGGTAAGGAGTATGATGCTGGTACCGGTGACGATTCTCTAGGTAGACAGCAGTTGCAGATCTCGCGTAACGAACTGCTGATGCTGTGGGGAGGAGCAAGTTCGCGGGTCATGCCATTGCTCACCGGCGATGGTAGCGGGTACGCCATCACCGTGCGCATATCAGTATCGTGAAGCCATGCTCAGCCTTATTCCCTTCAAGTCATAACAAGCTGCTTCACCGCACGACGGCATAGCGGAGCGTGCAGGAGAACTTCTGTGGAACCGGACGCATCGTCTGGTTCGGTATCCAAACGTCTCCTGACTTCGCCGCTAATCAGGCAGCTTTGCTGCAATTCTGATCCCGCCCATCCTGCGCGCGACCTTGAAATAACGAACCAAACACGTCGGCTGCGCGATTCGTGAAAAGCTAGTCTGAATCCACCTTCACATCATCATGCGATACCAGCATGCTTATTTGTTCGGTACGTTCTTGTGCGAGTCATTTATAAGACCCTCGCCGCAAGTCTTGCTTCCGGAGGATGGCAATGTATCAACACCAAATGTACGTGCGCCCCGAACCTCTGGGCGATGATGCAAATGACGGGTTGTCCTGGGACACAGCGAAACGGACCATAATGGCCGCCTACGACGACATTCCAGGTGGTGACATCTTCATCGGCAGTGAGTCAAGCCGCGTTGGCGCTCCTATTGGAGTTCAGGCCCAGACAGATCCTGGTGCGGGCATTTGGATTACTGAAGACCCAGAGGTAGTGTCACGAGATCCTCGTTGGCGTAAGCCGAAACCCGTCCGCTTTATCGGCGCTGGACCGTCCAGGTCACAGTTTGGACATCCCGCAGCTTTTATCGATGTAAAGAACACCGTGCCGTCCATCTGGTTGTGGGACACCGCCGAAAGCAATTATTTCCAGGATCTTATCGTGAACAGGCCAATTTGGATCGGGATTGCCCCTGACGAATATGGGAAGATTGGTCACGAATACGGGAATCGCTGGGGGAATGTTCAATCCCGCGTGGACTATGAAGCACTGCCGGATGGAAGTGTTTACAAGCATATTCGCGGCGCAGCCTCCCTCGCTCGTTTCATCCGAGTTCACGAAATCCATGAAGTGCACCCCCACGAACCGGTAATCGAGGCGGATGCAAACCTCTTCGAACCTTCCCTGGTCATCGGCAATGCATTCTGGCTTTGGTTTACTCAATGTCGGTTCATTGCCAACGCCGGCGCAACCAACGACATGTATTCGGCACTCGCGACAGCGCTACCTGGCCAGTTCCGAGCCGGCGATGACGAGCGCGCGGTCATCCTAATCCGTCCAGATTCGAGAACGACGACATTGTCCGATTCCCGGCCGCCGGTGCCACATGACCTGGTGCATGGAAGAGAGAATGAGCCGAGTTCGAATTCTGGACTACTGTTTCTTGAGGATCTAATAACCGGCGGCGGACACGTAGTGTTTTACGATTCCCCGAACGGCGGGTCGCTTTCGATGCGCGATGCGATATTCGAGTCTGAGTTTGATTTCGGCAGCCCGGTATTGGTGCGGGGAAAAATCACCGATGATGCTTTTGCAAAAGAGACCCACGTCGAGCTCAGGAACTGCAAAGGCGCAGACAATCCTAGTGGGTGGCTTGTGCCTGATGTATGGATACAGGCGCGCGCATCAGCAAGTCAAATAATTGTCGAGGGTTCGAACCGGGTGCGCGGACCGTGCATTGCGCTCGGTAATCTATTCTACGCGGAGCGAGGAACAACGCCCGAAGCTGTTGGACAGGCTGGATTCTGGGCCGGAAATCGAATCGCCGGTATGCATGACGCGGCAAGACGCATTTTCTCGATGGCCGCCTTGCCCGTGAAAAACCTGCTCAACCCTCCTCGGAGCTGGCATTCCGGGCTGTTAATTCCGGGTGAGTATAGCCACTATGAAACTGTGACGATTCTTACGACTGGGATCAAAGGACCCGATGGCGCGCAGCGGGCTTTCCGGGTTCTCCGCGACTCCGGCACAGAAGAGGTTTCTGCTTATGTGTTTCTTCGATCAGAGACTCTGAAGATCGGCATGCGTATGATTGTGGCGGGGTGGTTACGCCCATCAACGTATGAAACTAGCCCGCCACATATATCGTTTCATTTTAATCCTACTGAACCTGCCGAGCATCCCCTCGTTTGGAGGGAAACCGGGACGAATTATGGACACATCTTCGGTGTGGACAATCGATGGACATTCGCTATCTTCGCGGCAACGCTGGAAGGCGATCGCGACGTAGTTTATAACAAGGATTTGATCTTACAGTTAGCGGCGCCTTACAGAAGGGCGGCACCTCACGATCGAGAGGTCCCGTACTGCGACTTCTGTGATCTCTTTTATACAAAAATTGAGCCCGGCGCAATGACGGACCAGGAATTTGCGGAGCTTGCACATCACATGGTCAGTATTCCGGGAAACGTGGAGCCGGGCACTTTGACCACGCACAGGAACCAAGACGCGCTGTTTCAGGGTCGGGTCACCCATCAAAGTCACGTCGCGTATGGCGGCGCACCGGCCACCTGTCGGGCCCGAACTGCTGCGGGCGTCGGCGCCTCCTCGACAATCAAGGGCAACGATGTTTGCGGAGTCGTCAAACTGTTGACTGGCGATGCGCCGCGTGCCGGAGAAGTTGCGCAGGTGAGTTTCCAAACGAGTTTCTTCTCTGACCCTGTTGTATCGGTCTCGCCCGCTAACAAGCAAGCTGCGGCGGCGTCCGTATATGCAACAGCGAACGTTTCCGGATTGTCGATATTTGCAGCGCTTCCTTTGTTGAGGAGACAAGAATACGTGTGGAATTACTACGTACCTGGCCTGGACAAGCCGTAGCTGTTCCCATGTACTTGCGCAGTGTGGCGCCTGCCGCTGGCCTTCAAGTGGGCAAGACTTTCGTTACCACACCATTACTATGATGTTTCGCTTTACTTAGCCGCCGACACCACACTGACTTCGGATATGGTGTTCTTTCTTCAAGCGAATCCCACAATGCGAGGCTCTTAGTTTTGTGCATGGAACCCGCGAAGTTACCGATTTCGGTTCATGACTGTTGTTCTCGAATCGCATCACATCCAATTAGGTCGTGATACTGTCGCTCACTCGACGACACAGTTGCTCAGACTACGACACCTTAATTCAATTAACTTCAGCTAATTCCTGTCCGCTATTAGCCGCGAAACGTTTCAGCCGGACCTCGCATACATGGTTGAAACCAGAGTAGAAATCTTAAGAACTCGTTGGTTTTCTTAAGACCGTGACTTCGATCATAAATAATCTTGCAAAAGGCTGGGGTTTGGAGATAACCTCGGGCCTCGCAGTTTCTCATATGGCGTTTTCACCGCGCTCAGGTCACACGAGTAACCAATTGGTTTCACGAGCTACCTTTCATCGCCGTCAATTACGCCTGCTACGATTTGGGTCCCTACAATAACCGTTTCCTTATCTCGGGATAACATCCCGGAAAGCAGAGTGTTATATGGCCGCACCCGGACACCGCCCGGTCAGCAGCGATGATTCAGCCGAAGAATCACAACCGATCCTGGAAGCCGCTGTTCCTTTGACCAATCGAGTTAGCGTCCACTATTACCAGCCTCCAGCTCCGCCGCCGCGGATAATTAACGAGTCTTCAGTATTCGCAGTCCTCGAAGGGCCGGCCGCTGCAGAAGTGGCCCTGCCCGACGTGGCGGTGGCGAGCTTTGGTCAGAGCGATGTGCTCGAGGCGATTATCGGAAATGACGATCGAGTCAAGGTAGCTAAGCCGTTACTCTCTACAAATCCCTGGCGACAGATTTGTTCTTTACGAATCAAATCCAAGTCGGGCATGGTGTATGCCGGTACGGCGTGGTTCATTGGGCCCAAGACGCTAGCCACCGCTGGACATTGTGTGTACATGCTGAACGACGGCGGCTGGGCAGCGTCGATCGAGATTACGCCGGCAAAGTACGGGGACTCAGCTCCGTTCGGAAAGATCACGGCGACAAAATTCTCAGCCGTTGATGGTTGGACTGTTCAGAATCTCCGAGACTTTGACTATGGAGTTATTCATCTCGACTCGGGTGAAGTTGGCGAGCAGATTGGTAACTTTGCGGTCGAATCTTTTCCGGATGCTCTGTTGTCCAACGTCGTCGCCAAGGTCTCTGGATACCCTGCGGATCGAGAGCAAGCAAAATTCCAATATTTCCATGAACGCCCGATTATGAGCCTCACGCCAACCCGGATCACTTATGACATCGACACGTTTGGAGGCCAGAGTGGTAGTCCGATCTGGGAAGACACTGACGAACATGGTGTCGTAGCAATTGGGATCCATACCAATGGCGGTATCTCCAGCAACTCAGGCACCCGCGTCAATGATGAGGTAATCGACAACCTAATTTCGTGGTTGGAGGATTGAAGAAATGCCAAACAAAAAAATCCCAGGCAGCGCCGGAAATCTTGCCACCAAGACGACGGCTCCTCCTACAACCGTCGATCCGACTCCAGCCGCAAAACCCAAAGCCGCCCAACGCAGCGGACATCTCGTGTACGAGGGAGACAAGTTGTTTGTCGAGTGGGGCACCATGCGGATACCGGTAGACAACGGAGACATACTGACGTCTCAGCCGGCAGCTCGACCAACAAGACCATCACTTACCCGAGAAGCATTTCCCTTCTCTGACGACCTGAGAAAAGCGCTCGAGGTGACCAATGCTAATCGCGAGCAGCTGCAGTCGCTGCCGGGAGTTGTGAACGTGCGCGCCGGTTACAAGTTTGAGAACGGAGCCATCACTTCAACGCCGGCCGTTGTGATCGCGGTGGCGGACACTCCAGTGAATGGTGTTTTCGACAAACGCGCTGTTGCTGTCCGGCTGGGTCTTGGACCGGAGCTGGACGGAGTCGCAGTCGATTTTGAAATAGCTGATCCTTACCAACGAATAGCTGAGACTCACGGCGCCGAGGCCGTTGCGATCGTCCGGCGACCCGGCCTTCTAATTGATGAGATTCAGTCCACGGCTGAGGCAGAAGCTTTGGAAGAGGCTGTCCCAATCATCACTTATGAACCGCCTCCCGGCGGTAACTTGAGCCCGGTGACAGGGGCTATGACCATCACTTGTCATGTTTCGCCCGATGCAGGATGGCGCACACTTCAACCCTTCTTACAAGGGACACAACGGAAACTACATATCGGTATGTATGACTTTACGGCGCCGCATATTTACAAGGCAGCTCGGGCGCTGCTGAAGAATTCTTCGGTCGAATGGCATCAGGTACTCGGTCCTAACGAATCGTTGCCCGGTGAAGATGATGTTGACTCGACGAAGGCAAACGATATCAGCGAGGAATCAGTCGTGAGAGGCTTGAAACGAGTCGCTTCCGATCGTTTTGGAAATGCGTTTGCCCATGTGGGCGCGGGCAAGACGTTTGCTTCCGCCTATCACATCAAGGTTGCGGTGCGAGACGATCAGTCTTTCTGGCTCTCGAGTGGTAACTGGCAGTCTTCCAATCAACCCGACATCGACTTCTTTGATGAGAACGCTGATCGTCAGCTCATCTCCCGTTACAACCGTGAATGGCACGTCTTATGTGATAGTCCGGTGCTGGCAAAACGTTTCCAACGGTTTCTCGATCACGATTTTGAGACTGCCTCGACGAGTGAAGAAGCGGCTGCGGTCGCTGTCGAGCTTCCTGCACTGCTCTTGCCGGTTGACGAGGCGTTTGAGGAAGAGAAGGCTGCTGTCGGACTACAGGTCTTTGCACCTGAGAAATTCACGTTCACATCGCAGAACCCGATCACCGTTCAGCCAATCCTAACGCCCGACAACTATCTTGAGGTAGTCTTGCAATTCCTGCGAAAGAAACCGAAGAAGCGACTCTACTTCCAGAACCAATCGTTGAATCCCGTTAAGAGTCCGACCACCGAATTCGCCGAGCTGATGTCGTTGCTGGTGAAGTACTCAAAGGATGAATCGCTCGACGTCCGATTCATCTTTCGCAACATCGGACCGATTAGAAAGAAGCTGGAGTCACTGCAAGCGGCGGGATTCAACATGAGCAGGATTCGCACCCAATCCGGCTGTCACACTAAGGGTATCATCGTGGATTCTGAAACCATTCTGGTCGGAAGCCACAACATTACCAATCAGGGAGTTCAAGTAAATCGAGATGCCAGTCTGCTAATCAAACACGCGGGTATCGCTCAGTACTATGAAAAAGTTTTCTTGCACGATTGGGAGAAACTTGCCAGGCCAACGATTCGTGAAGAAGCGGTTCCCATCCTCGCCGACGGCCAGGAATCTGCAGCGCTTGAGTCCGGAGACGCCGTAAAATTACCCTTCTCCTATTTCGAGGAGGAGTAGCAGGCTGAGCAATGCTGACTCGCCCCGAGCGCATCCCGGGCGTGTCTCAACTCAAATTGCCCAAACCCTTCAAGACGAGATAAACAACTTCATCAAGATCAGTCGTCACGAACAGCCGCATGTTTTCCTCAACCGGAAGCCCATTGCGAAGACCCGCGACGCCAGCGGTGTTAAATGTTTCCCGCATCAGCGCATAATTTATCGGCGCGAGATTTAGCTTTGGAGTGGCGGCGGCCCTCTCGTTGTAAAGGCTCATCAGCGCTGCGTACACCGGATTCTTCATCTGATATTCGAGCGTAAGACCTTCCGGATTGCCTCCCGTAATCCAATCGATTATTGCTTTCGTGCAGCCTCCAAAGGCGCCAATCAAAAAGAGAGGCTTCCGAGCTTCCAAAGCGTAGTGAGCCTCTTCCATTAAGCCTGGATATTTTCCTGTGTAACCCTCAAGTTTGCCGCCCATCAGGATTCGGATGTCGCATTCGTCATTCATGTGGCGGCGCATGTCGGTGAGACATCGAGCCCAAACATAACGATTGGCTGGAGAATCGGAATCGAGATAGACATCTTTCTTAGCTAACTGGTCCGCCTCTATGTCGCTCGGCAACTCTTCGCATTTGAGCTGAGCAATCTTTTTCAGATTGGCTTTGTAATCGTCGTCCATCTTCAAATGCAAGGGCCAGGAGACAAAATTAATGATCGGGTGGTACTTGGTGGTGGACCCTGAAGAATTGTGAGCTCTTACGACATCAAAAAGTATTTGCGTAAAACCCGTCTTGCGATGATCGCCCCCGTACGCGATGTTCGCCCCACGCGCGAGCAGTTGTGCGCTGAATTCGGTGAACGCTGCCTTGACATGCGTGTCGCTTAAACCGAGAGTCAGGAGATCTGCACTATCTGAAATAGAGAGACCGATCACTTTCTTACTCAAATCAGTTCGCGGTTGAGGCATTATTAGCGTCGTGAAAGAAACGCCTTCGCCGCAACCTGCGAGCAAGATGTTCTCTTCAGCGCCGAGCGGCGGGTCTGGATAAACAATCAACGTTTCCGCTCCACTCTTGCCGACCGCCAGAGCAATCTCCGGAAGGTCCAACACTTCCGGCGGACGCATCAACACACAGGCGTTTTTTGAAATGCGACCTGCCTTCTGCAACGCCTTGGTCCGGCCTGTGGCAAACAGGAAACGCAATTGTTCGCGCAGCGCCAAGCTCAGGATCTTTAACGCATTCTTGCCGGTCCAGCGAATGACGGGAACGTTACCGATATAGGGAAAGCTGCGGACTTCCTCCTGATCGACGGCATTAACAACTACGATTGGTCGGCGATGTTTCTTGGCGAGTAATATCTCTTGCCGGCACCAGGGCCTCGATGAGTAAGCGTCAGATTGAAGAACGAGCACTGTCGAATCGCGAATCCCGTCCGCAATCTCACCGGCAAAATCGGAACCGGGGGCGATATCAACTGTATCGAAGAACTTATCAACCGGAGTATCTTTTAAAGCTTCCCGAAATTGTTCAGCGAGCAGCATGCCATCCTGTTTAGCGTGACTAATAAAGAGCTTGATTGGTCTCAGCTTGGCGATGCCCCCAGCTTGTTCCTGATTGAGAAAGCGGCCCGCTTCGTGTGTCAGCCAGAGAAGAAATTCGGATGTCCGCTGCTCTTCTTTGAATGTGTGATAGCGTATGAAATTCTTTTCCGCTAACGAATCGTTGATGTTAAAAGCGCTGCCAGAGAGCGATACCGGCAAAATACGTGATGACCCGCCCGTGGCCTCAACCTTGTCGAGCAAGTCACCGACATAGTCGTTCCACGGATCAGAATTCACCATCTTGGCGTCAACCAGGATGATGATCAGGTTTCTTTCCGCCTGAGTTAGATCGATCGCAGCCGGAGGAGGAAGCTGAGTCTCACTGGACCAGGAAACGCTGCGGAAGAAGACCGGCATGCCGAGATTTTGAGACGTCGGCCGAGTAAGATCCCGCGCAAAGCTCGAATAAATTTGCGCCGCAATCGTCTGCCCAACCGAAACGTCTTTGTGTTCGTCATCAAACGCCGGATGCCAGACCACATAAACATTCAACCAAGGCTTGTAAGCACCCACGATGCGAATCTCCTCTTTCTGCATCTCGACCATGGCAGAGATCATTCGAAAATGGGCCAAATGCTCGCCACCATTTCATGAAGTCTTTTCCGATATTGGCGGTGCCTCACTGTCAATTCTTGCAAAGGCGCACGCCAGGCCTACAGTCACAGCCAACGAAGCAAGGAATCCAATCCAGTACGTGACGTTTTCCTGATGGGATTCGGCATCAGCTATCAATAAGGCAGCGCTGATGGCCAGAATTGAGCCGCCGGCGAGAGTTCCACCCGTGACTTGGACAAACCAGTTCCAAGTCTTAACCTTTGGCTTCTTAACGAGTGAAAAGCGCCCGAACGCCAAGAGGGTGCCGAGGCGCACCAAAGCGGCTAGCAAAGCGACCATAGGTATCGCCAGCGGTACGCCCGAGCTCACAAATCTGTATGACAAATCCCAAAGGAGTGGGATAAGACCTAAGACAATCAAGATGAGAAGCGAACAGACGATAGGGCAAAGAAAAGAAACCAATAATTCAACCACCAGAGCAGCCGAGCGCCTTAACTGAAAATTAATCGGTGTCGTAAATTGCGTGGAAAATATTGTAATCAGTGTGCCCAGAGTCAAGATACCCATGCCAGCCAAAACAATGAGACCGCTTGTTTCCAAGGTGATTGGCTTGTTCGAAAAAACTAAGTAAGTGAGAAACGGAATCATTCCCACTAGCGTGCCCAGCAGTCCCGGTTTCCATGAGCGAAAGCAAAAAGACCAGTTGCGCACCGGGTAGGTGTAAAAGAACATCGACCCGGCCAACCACATTCGACTGCCCCAGGGAAGATGCGTGCGTGGTATTTTCACACCCTTGCTTCGCAAACGACCAAGAATCGCATAAGCGCGTTGTTGTTGCTTGGGTTGATCTTTTTGCTGAAATACCTCGGTCAGTATGCCAACTATCGTCTCTGGCAATTTCTCGCCAATCGAAACAGTTTCTATGGCCGCGCGCTCGCGTACACTGAGGTCCTCATCATGAATTGCCGTGTTAGCAATTAGTCTGGCGCTCTCGTCATCATCCAAAATTGCCAAAGCCGTCAAAGAATTCTTTCTAATCTGAGGAGTCCCGGCTCGCAGAAACTCTTCAATGATAGTGGTTGAGAGATTAGCCATGTGCCAGCATCCTTTCAGTCCAGTATTTGACGTGATCGACTTCAGAATCAATGGCCCAGGTCAGTTCGCTGCGCCAAATTAGTTCGACCTGTTCAAGCGAAAGACCCAGGGTTGCTGACTGGTTCTCATTTACCATCCGCAGCTCTGCAAGACAGAGGACTTCCCGGTCACCCTGGTTTATGGCTGACTGCATCAACCCAGCCACCGTGGTAGGTGTAGCCGTGTGAAGACGCGAAAACATCTGCAGCCATATTTCCATCAGTTGGCGGTAACCATATCCGATGGAACACCGAACCATCGCCTCCGCACTCCAACTGTCCCAGTAAACTCCTTCGCGGTGACGATGTAGGATTAAGAATTCCTGATGATTCAGAGGGGGCGTTGTACCCGCGATACTTGATCCATGCAACCGCTCAAGGGTCTTCAAAGCTATTCGGTAACTACGATATTCAGGATCCTTATTCCCTGCCTCTGCAATTGCTTCAAGAATGGGACCAATGAGAAATTCATGCGTGATCTCGACAAAGTAACCACCCAGGCGCGGCTCAATGCGAACAATGGTGTGGTTCACCAGCAGATTCAAAAGCTCTTTACGCTTTTGGCGGTTGCGGAACGGTGCGTTAATCAAACGATCCCTCTCAATAATGTTCCTGGTTCCACTGGTAGTTACAAGTGGTTCGAGGATGTCGAGAATCTCCTGCCGGGATTCGCTATCAATTTCGTCAAGAAAATCCGTGAAGAAGGATTTGAGAATGCCTTTCGTTTCACCTAACTCGGTAAAAACAGCTTCTTCAATCACGGGAATAGCACCGTTACTCACTTGGTCTCGCCCAATTCGGGCTAACTCACGGCCCTTCTCATTCCAAAGCTTGTCACAAACCAACTGCAAGTGCGCCGGCTCTACGAAGCGATCTTCCTTCGTCAGTTGTTTCACGATCAGCCGAAAGCAGTCAGCCTGGTAGGTGTAACCAAATATTTTGGCAGGCTCGGCAATAGCTGCCTGGGCTTCCTCCTTGTCCAGCAGATTGAGGTGATACGAGCTATCCTCCAAGGCAGCAAATTGGCGCATCGGCTCCAGTTGTGCAATATATTCATCGCGCATCGAGATCACGTATCTAATCGGCAAAGGCAGCCCGGCGTGCCATTGGCCGTCCAGAGCAGCTGTTGCACCCGACTGGTTGCCGCAAAGTCGCTCCAGTTGCTGGAACAGCTCCCATCGTAATCGCCAATCTGGAAGCTCGCCGAGGTATTCAGTCACTGTCACTCCGGGGTCGATGAAACGAGTAAACACCTCTTCAAACTGATCCAGAATTAATACCAGACCGAATCGCGTGCGATGCCTTCCATAAGTTTCAATCAGGTGTTCGAAAAAGACGTGAAGATCGCGACCTGGTACTTTGAGTTCATTAACTAGTCTTTCGTATGAGGAAATGAGATTCGTGTCATCGAGAATCTCAAGCAACTCGCTCACTTTCGAACCTCCGGAAAAGTCGATAATGGGACCATGTTTACTGTGGCGTGCTTGTCTGATGGCGACGAGGTGCTCAACAAATGATTCCATCTCAATGCAGGACCGGAGCACTCGACAAAAATACGGGTCAGCTGACGTGGGTTCAGTCACCGATCGAACTGTCGGCAAGGTAACTCGACCAACCAGTGCACGGCGTCTTACATCTCGAATCTCTAATTCGTCGTACAAATGCAGTAGCTCATCCAACGTAAGCTCGGCATTATTTGGCGCCAAAGACTGCCAGGCTCGTTCAATCGCCAATCGTTCCAGGATCGGGTTAGGAAGCAGATACTGAAAAGTTGCAGCTCGAATCGACTCAACCGGATCGTTTTGAGGAAGGATGCGGAAAGCTTGCCATCCTCGCGATTCCAGCCCGGGAATGACTCTCGCATTGACCAATGAAGTCTTCCCCGCTCCGGATTGGGCGTGTAACAAGGTAAAGCGCGAGGCCAGGATCTTGGCAATTACTTGAGCAGCCTCACCATCACGTCCGAAAAAAAGCTGACCGTCTTCAACCTGGTAGCTTTCGGCGCCTTTATAAGGCTTTGCAGCGGCGGTGTCGAATGGGGCTTGAGCACTCACGGGTCAATTCTCAACGCTGTCCTGAGTCGTTCATGGAGCTTGCGCAAAAATGTATCGCAGGGCTCTTCGATGGCGGTGATACTCATCTGGCGTACCGCTTGCTCCTTGATTTTGTCCCATATGCCCCGTTCCATTTTCCGGTAGACATCTTCCGCGAATCGTTGCGGCGGCAATTGGAGTGCGTAACGCCGATCGTTTGGGAGATGAAGCGCGTCGTGCAGGAGCGTGTAATAGGTCAACCTAAAATCGGGATCCATGAACCACAGACCGAGAAACAGAATTGTGGTGTTGCGGATGGTGCTGGTGAGTTCATCAGGCAATCCCTTGTTTTGCAGCACCCCCCGGGCAAATTCGAAATGGTGTGACGTGGAAATAACGCAACTATTTGGCACGTCCTGCGAGCCCAGGAATTTATAGAGAATCGGCTCAGTCAACTTATTAAATCTAAACGCGGGAGTCTCGTCTTCGCTACGACGCTCGGCTCTGGGCTTCGAACCGCAGTTTGCTATTAACCAATCCAGCTCGTCGAAATCGGTCACACTCGCCTGGTGAAGATTGCCAGACTCATCAGGGAGCTGAACTTTGCCAGGTTCGATTAATTGGACTTGCTTATATTCGGTGACGTCGAGGTTTTGTCCCGTCCGGAATTGAACAATGCGTGTGAATGAAACGCCTCCTCGTAAAAGTGCTCGTTCTGCCATCAAGTCCAGATTGGTAGTCACAATCAATTGCAACAGTCCTCCACTACTTCGGCGGGGAGGACGTTTTGCCAAAAGTTTCAAGAGACCTGCGAGGAGATCGTGGGTTTGAGGAAACACTTTCGAGCGGTCCGCCATGCGTCCTGTCACCCTGGTTTCCAGCAGACGATCACCTGACCTGACACCAAAGTACAGGCCGGCTACATCGACCGGGGGAAGCAACTCCTGATAATCAGCTTGAATTATTTTTAGTTCTGCAAGGAGATCACGTGCTATGTCACTGGCTTGCGCGGGCATTGGGTTACTGCCATATGAGGCGCCCGGCCCAAGAAAGAAAGTGACGGTCCCGGCCTTCAATATTTCTACCAGGTCGTTTAGTGCCTCATCGGCCGCATTAATTTCGGTCGTTGGCTCCACGACTGCGGCCTCTGGCTTGTCGGGTTGTTCTAGCGGAGGTTTTTCTTCAAGTATTCCCCAACGGAGGTTATAAAACTCCTCCGGTTCATCGAGGCCAGTGCGAAAGTCCACATATCGATTGTTAGTTAAGAACAGTGGCAATGCATTGAATTTATCCAAGCTCGCGCCGGGAAGAAGTACCGGAATAACGCGAATGTTATTCACTATCTGGGATTGAATCGACGCCTGAACTTCCCTGTTTTGCCACGGCCCCAGGCTCTCGTTACTGACAAAAACAGCGACGGAGCGGCTACGTCGGATGGCTTGGTCGATGCTTTGTAGTGGAGATGTTCCTGGGACGATTTCAGATTCATCCAACCAAACGGAAATACCGCATGAAATCAGCTTGTTCGCTACCTGCTCGACGCTTGGTCGATCTTTAGAATTGTAGCTTAGAAAGACGTCGTATTGAGGTTCCACTTTGACACCGTCAGAGCAACTGATGTTTTGAAGGTCGCGAGAACTGCCGCTACAGTTGAGATATTTTGCCGACGCGGCTATTGCCCGGGCATGCTCCGAGTTTTCTCGGCTCGGCGACTACCATCTTCAGTCTAAGGTGATGGAGTGAGCCGGAGATCGGCAGTTTCTGAGGCCGTGAGTATAGCTCAAAAAAGCGTCAGGGACACGTGAATTTCCATCTAACTTGCAGACACTATCTTAATCACTTCCTTGAATAAACCTCCGTTGGTCGCGATGGCGTTGCCGCCGTGGATGGTGGGGGTTCCCTGCCAATCCGTAAAGGTGCCACCGGCTTCCTTGAGAACCGGGAAAAGCGCGGCACAGTCCCAAACATTCATGACGGCATCGAGCATGATGTCTGCCCGACCTGTCGCTACCAATACATGTCCATATGCATCACCCCATGTGCGCCGTGAGTGTACCTTTCGCTGTAAAGCGACGGCAGCCGGACCGAAGCCATATTGCTCGCAAACTCCAAAATCAGTGCAAAGCAACAAAGCCTGATCAAGAGAAGCAGTGGTCGAAACGCGAGTCGCGTGTCCATTCCAATAACATCCGAGCCCCGTTGCTGCATAGACAATCTCGTCAAGCGCCGGCAGATTAACTACCCCGACTGAAGGCTCGTCATCAATTTCCAAACCCACCAATACACCATAGAACGGTACGCCGTGAACAAACGAGAACGTCCCGTCAATAGGATCGAGAATCCAACGACGCCCCGATTTACCTTTGCTTTCTCCCTCCTCCTCTCCGAGGATGGAGTCATCGGGAAACTCTGCTGCAATACGTGACCGGAGATACTGCTCGGCTTCGCGGTCTGCGATTGTGACGAAAGAATTGTCGCTCTTCCGCTCGGCTTTGAAAGAACCCTTAAAGTATTGCGTGGTTACTTCTCCGGCACCCCGCGCGATGTCCACGGAAAAGTCCAACAGCTGCTTCAACTCAGATTGGTCCATATGTTTTCAGTGCTCGGGTGGGTTCCCTTACTCAATGCGCTCGGCGCGCTCGTGCAAGCCGAACTCGCGATGTAGCGATCGCACCGCTTCGCGCATGGAACCAGCCTCAACCACGAACGAAACGTTGAATTCAGAGGAACCCTGGGCGATAGCTATGATATTGATGTTTCGTTGGCCCAGTACGCTGAAGATC
>Ga0157380_10000185_pt1 | contig 36107 bp, 33 predicted proteins | sample S35metaG_FD_119757 | JGI IMG/M metagenome (GOLD analysis project Ga0157380, IMG submission 119757) | Switchgrass rhizosphere microbial communities from Kellogg Biological Station, Michigan, USA - S3-5 metaG | ecosystem: Host-associated > Plants > Roots > Rhizosphere > Soil | place: USA...
GCGAGCTATTTTTCACGATCGTTTTCGGTTCATAGCCTTAGCTATGGGCCGAAAAGGATCGTGGAAAAGAGCCGCTGTGGCTCGGCCGCAGTCGATGACCATTACTCGGACAGGCTCCTAGTCCCCCCCTGAACCTGGAAGCGGCGCCCACGGCCGCTTCCAGGTTCTTTCTTCGCAATGCCGGATCTTCGCCTTCCATGACTGCGCGACTCGACGGCCAGGTCATTCTCATCACGGGCTCCACAGCCGGCATCGGTCGCGCCATGGCCGAGCGTTTCGCATCGTCGGGGGCGCGAGTGGTGATAACGGGCAGGAGCGTCGATCGCGGTCGAAGCGTGGAACAACTGATTCGCAGCAACGGCGGCGAAGCCCTGTTCGTGCCGATGGACATTGGCGAAGAAGCTCAAGTGCAGGCTGCCGTGGCAGCCGCGGAGCAGACGTTCGGCAAACTCACCGGCCTCGTCAACAACGCGGCAACCATTCAGGGCAGGAAAGACGGTCCCATCACGGAGATCGAGACCGACGACTGGTTGAACATCCTGCGAGTGGATCTGACGGGCACCTACTTCGCGTTGAAATACGGCTTGCGTGCGATTGCCCGCGCGGGGGGCGGCTCAGTGGTCAATATTTCATCGACAGCAGGCGTACGCGGGCAGATAGGCAACAACGGCTACGCAGCATGTAAGGGTGCGATTCAAGCGCTGACCCGTTCACTCGCTGTCTACTACTCGCGCTACCTGATCCGCGTGAACTGTCTCATCGTCGGTACCATCGACACCGGCGAAGGCAAGCTCAAGCAACTGCTGGACTCACCGGACACGGGGCCGAAACTCATTCAGCAATATCTCGGCCGCGTGGGGCGTCCTGTCGAAGTCGCCGATGCGGCCGCGTTCCTGTTGTCGAACGAAGCGAGCTTCATCAACGGCGTTGAATTGCCGGTCGACAACGGTGCCACGATGAAGGGCCATGCGATCAACAAGCCACGTGACATGGCCGGCATCGCCGCGCCGCCCAATCCCTGGGTCTGAGCCCCTGCCGGGCGATGGACGGCAATTGACCGCCTCGGCGCCGAGCGACAATCAATTTTGGCTGATTGCACCGATTCGCGGCATGATGCGGTACCAGCCTCCAGCAGGCATTGGCCCCATCCTCGGATGTGCTGATTCCCATGACCCAGCAGGGTTCGGAGGCTGGACGCAGGAACTGGAGACCATTGCCGCATGAATGCCAAGCAACGACAGGTAGAAGATAAGTCCGTGGTGAAACGGGTCGCCGATCAGCTGCGGGAAGAGATTTTCCGGCGCGAGGACGGCGAATGTCTGGGCTCGCTCGAGGAACTGCTCGCCAGGTTCGATATCAGTTATCCAAGCTTTCGCCAGGCCGCGCGAATGATGGAACAGGAACAATTGCTGACCACCAAACGCGGCGTGGGCGGCGGTTTCTTCGCCCGTCGCCCGTCCGCGTCCATGGTCGCTCACACCATCGCTGTATTCCTGAGCTCGCGACGCGTCACAGTGGCGGATGCAGTGGCCGCCGCGAAGCCGCTGTTCTGCGAGATCGCTCGGCTCGCAGCTAGAAAACGCGATGCCGCGATCCGCCAACGCTTCGAAGAGTACATCGCTGCCTGGGAATCCGCCGACCTCAGTGACGCGCGCACTTTTCTCCTCTCGGAAAAGGAGTTCCAGCAGCTCTACGCGCGCGCCAGCGGCAATGGCATCCTCGAGCTCTATACCGTGGCATTGCTCGACATGTCCGCCAACTTTCTCGGCAGACATATCGTGGCGGCAGCGCATACCGAGCTCCACGTGAACCTACGTTTCGGCCTGATGCGCGCCATCATCGGGGGCGACGAGGAACTGGCGACCATGATGGCCGGCCGCCGTTCAGATGCTCTCATCACCTTGATCCAGGAAAACGCGCTGGCCGAGCAACGCAAGCGGCAGCGCAAACGCTCCGGCGGCGCCAAGTTGCCGGAGACTCAGCGGGTCGATACCAGTCAGATCCTGATTCGGCCGAGCGGCGGGACGCAGAATTTCGAATTCTGATACATCTCGCCCAGCTCTTGGCGGACCGCGCGACCTCAGACATCCCATTGCAGATGCAATTCCTGCAGCGTGCTCACCACTCCCGAGGCGGTGACGAACGGCTTGTCCTCGTCGATGCGGAACACTGGAATGCGGGCCAGCCATTCCTCCATCACCACCCGGATTTCCATGCGGCCGAGATTGGCGCCCGGACAGCGGTGGATACCGTTGCCGAAGCTCGCGTGACGAGTGGCGTTCGAACGATCGATATCGATTTCGAAAGGTGCGCGGAACAGCGCTTCATCGAGTCCGACCAGCGCAGTAGGCAGCACGATCGATTCACCCTTGCGCAGAGACGCGCCTTTGATCTCGACATCCCTGCTGATCAAGCGCGAAGTGTTGGCCAGTCCGTGACGGCGAATCATTTCATCGACTGCGCGAGGGATCGCCGATTTGTCCGCAACCAGACGCTTCGCCAGATCGGGGTTACGGGCGAGGGCGGCGAACGCGAAACTCATCATCGTCGCCACCGTGTCCAGGCCGCCGGACAGGACGGTCGCGAGCACGTTCTCGATTTCGAACGGCGTCAACGGCCGGTCGTTCACTCGAGCGTGCAGAATACGGCTGATGAAGTCGCGACCGGGGTTGGCGCGGCGTTCGGCAATCGCCGCTTGCATGAAAGCGATCAATCCCCGCTTGGCCGCGTTCCGCTCCTCCGCGGAGGGCGAACGCGTGCGCCGCTCGACCAGTTCGAGGAGATGCGTACGCCCCTCCAGCGGCAGATCGACCAGTTTGAGAAATACGGTGATCGGCACCAGCAACGCGAACTCGTTCTTGAAGTTGCATCCGCCGCGCGACCGCATGCCTTCGGTGAGCGAGATAGCCAGATTGCGAGCCTCGGCTTCCGCGAACCGCAGCGTGTCGGGAGAAAACAGCGGCGAAATGATCGAGCGCAACGCAGTGTGCATCGGCGGATCGCACTCCAGGGGCAACGATGGAGTGGGATTGCGCGGAATGTTGATCGACTCGTGGGAGAACGTCTCCCAGTTCATCTGCATGTCCACGATGTCCTGGGCCCGGGTCGCGATCCAATGACCGCCGTTGCGAGGCGTCCAGACGATCGGCGGACCTTTCTGCAACTGCGCCCATGCGGCATGAACATCCTGTCTGCCGCCAGGAGGATCGTAGATATCGAAGTCGCAGACCAGATCGAGCGCGACGTGCGAAGGGCGAGAGGCTATGGCATTCGGAACGGCCGCTTGCTGCATGATCGTCTCCAGCGAGTGTAGTGGTTCGATGAGATGACTTACCAACGGCTGCGCATTTGCGCGCCTTCGCGGCGACGACGCAGTTGGTCGTCTCGCTGTGCGGCTGTGACAGTGGGTGTATCTTCCGGTAAAGCGGCGCGCACTTCCGCCAGCTTGAGCTTGCGAATGCTGGGAGTCGGCTGACTGCTGCATTCGTTCCAACGCACCTGAATCACGCCTCGCGGATAGTCGCCGGTATCCAGCCAGTTCGGTACGCCTGGATCGCGTCGCGCGACCACCATTCGGACTCGGCCGTCGTTGTCGATCCGCGCCTGGTGACCGTTGAGGCTGGATTGCCGATTCATCCAATCGATGGTCGCGAACAGCGGATCCGACAACAGGAATGACCAGTAACGCGCCGTCTGCGGCAGCTCTGTTTCCAGCACGAGCGCCTCGTCCTCGGCCAAATCGAACAGCCCTTCGACATACGCCTGGATCTTCGGATCGAATCCGCCAATCGCGCCCCAATCGATCGGCTCCAGCTTGTTGATGAGTCCCTTCTGCGCTTGCTTGCGAACGTGATCAATGCCAAAGCTCACTGTGTTCTCGACCCACGTCGCGACCTTAGCAAACTTCGCCGCGAGCTGTTCGGGCCGTTCGCGCGGCTTCGGCGCCGGACGATCGAGCCTTTCGATGGCCATGCGTGCGTCGATCTCATTGAACCAATCGTAGGACGCGTGGCGGACCTGCAATCTGATGGCGCGAGGATCGAGTTCGAACCACTGACCGCGATAACCCACGGGACGCTGCGGCGAGAGTATGAATTCGTAGCGACCTTGCTCTCCCAGCTCGAGACTATCCAGGCTGATGCGCGTCGACACCGGGCCTGTCTTGCCCAAACTGAACAACGAAGTGAACACGGTCAGATCGACGAAACGCGACGTGCCGCGGAAACCGCTCACGCGATACGTGCCCTGCCCTTCGATCAGGCAGACTTTGTAGCGATAGTCCGGCACCGGCGCCATGAGATTGATGGCGTAATCGTAGGCCGGCATCCAATCCGGATACTCGACGTTGGCATATGCGTAGTTGAGAAACGCCTGCGTGACCGCAGCGAACAGAGCGCGATTGATTTCCTCTTGCTCGGCATGCTCTTCGATTCCCCAGGCACGTCCCTGCAAGCGCGCGGCGATGGGGCGAAGCGCATCGATGTACTGTTCCCACGTATTCTGATCGGTCATGGCGCTGCTCTCGAATGCCGGACTGGTTGGGATGCTGGACTCAAAGGGTTCGAGACTCGACTTTCAGTGCAACCGCAGCTGCCGCAATCGATCCGTGTAATCGGCGAACAGCGTCTCGATCCGCGCGGGCGAAATGCCGAACCGATCGAGGTCGTAGTCATGGCGTCCGTGTTGATGGCGCGGATGCGTTGTCGACCAATCGACCAGCAATGCACGCATGCACGGCGTGAGCTGGATGCCCATGTCCGCGTACAGCTTCTCCATCGCACCGACGGCATCGGTGTCGACATGGTCGAACATGACGTGAAATACCCGGTGCGGATGATCGCGCTCGACTTTGAGCATCCGATTCACATGCTCGGCGAGCTGGCGCGGATAGAAGTTGCGAATCCATTCGTGGTCCGGCTCCGGCGCGAAACGCCTATGAACGCCGGCAATCAGACTCGCCAGCGAGGCCACCGCTTCCCGCGGATCGCGATGCATCCATATGAGTCGCGCATCGGGATAGACATCGAGCAGCGCTCGGGCGAACAGGGCATGACCCGGCGCCTTCAATGTCCAGCGGCCGCGATTGTTCTCCTGCAAATGCTGCAACACGCGGCGATGCCACTGGTACATCGGGCGCGCATCGCAACTCAACAGAAACTCGGAATACGCAGGTAGCGGCAGCAAGGCATCCCAGGACGTGGACTTGAAATCCTGCGCCATCAGGTACACGCACTCGGTCGGCTCGTCGTACCACTCGAAATGGATATTGGCCTTGAGCTTGCCGGCGGCCAGTTCGGCGCGACGCTCCTCATTGGCGGCAATACAGCGAGGATCGGTCGCGAGCTCGCCCGCCTTCGCCGGCGGCACGGGAAAGTTCGCCTCCCATTTGCGCAGCGTGCGCACTGCCGGGTCTTGACTCAACAGATTCACCATCAATGTCGTGCCGGTTCGAGGCATGCCGAGCACAAACGTCGGCGACTCGACCGGCTCCCGCTGCAAAGCCGGGTGCTCCTGGAGATAGCGCTCGATGGCGAAGCGATTCGCCAGATAGCCCGTCATCTGCCGCTGCAGCGACAGGCGCCCCGCCGTCGACGCCAGCTTGCAATCGCCAAGAGCCTGCACCAGAACGTCGAGGCCCTCGCGAAAGGAATCGTTAACGTAATGCCGCTGCCCCGACAGATTCAGAGCGTCGTCGATGATCCGGCCGCTGCGCATGGCTGCTCCAGCACTCCCCTACCTGACTTTAGCTTATGATACGAATTCTTTAATATCAATTCATTCATTAATATCAATCCGGCCGGTTGATTGTGCAATCGCGAGGTATGCAACGTGAACGCAGTGCTCTACGGACCCGTCTTCCAGACCGCCTATATCGTCGCCGACATGTCGGCGGCGATCGACACCCTGTCGCGCCGTTTCGGCATAGCGCAATTCCTGCGCACGCCGGGAGCAGTGACGTTGACGCCGGGCGATGCGGAGCCCATGCAGGTTGAGCTGGGCCTCGCCTTCGTGGGCGCAACCATGATCGAGCTGATTCGCCCCGCGGGCGGCGCAGATGCCGTGTACCGTTCGCATGTGCCGTTGTCGGCCGGCGCGTTGCGATTCCATCACCTGGCATTCCGGCTGTGGAACGAGCGGCAATGGACCGACATGCTCGTGGACGCCCGCGACCAGGGCTATCGAGTCGTCATGTCCGGCGAACAGAACAACACACGGTTCCTATATCTGGATACGCGCGAGGAACTCGGTCATTACACCGAGTACCTGTTCTACATCGATCCGCCCAGGACCTCGCTGCCGCGCATCCCGCAGAATCTCGCCATGCTGCCGGATTAGGCCCTCCAGGGATCGATCAGCACCTTGCATTGATGCGTCCGCTGCCGCAGCGCTTCGAACATCGCCGGCGTCTCGTCGAGGCTGATGCGATCCGTGATCATCCGGCGCGGCTCCACCGAGCCGGCATCCAGAGTGTCGATCGCGACTTGGAAATCACGCAGCGCATACAGCACTGCGAATATCACATTGACTTCCTTGAACAGCGGCGTGACGGGCAGCCAGTGATCGCGATCGGTGCAGAAGCCGAGGACACAGACCGTTCCCGTCGGCTTCACGTACTGGCAGCTCGCTTCGATCATGCCGGGAACGCCGACGCATTCGAACACCACATCGGGCGCCCCGCCGAGCGCTTCTGTTACCTCCTGTGCTGTTGTCGCCGACGATGCCACGAAGCAGGTTGCTCCCATGGACATTGCCATGTCGGCGCGTCGCGCGGACGAAGCAGTGACAGCGATGCGGCCAGCGCCCATGCGTCTGGCCCAATGGACGACGGCGAGTCCGACCGGACCTGCGCCGATGACGAGTACTCGGTCGCCGACCTTCAATCGCGCACGTTCCACGCCGTGAAGTCCAACCGCCAGCGGCTCGACCAATGCTCCGTCATCCAGCGAAAGATTGGCGCCGAGCTTGCGGGCGGAGGTCGCTTTCGTCCGCAGATACTGACCATAGCCCCCTTGCAGCGAGCGCCGCTCCGGACACCACTTGGGCTCGCCCTTGAGGCATGCGGGGCAATGGCCGCATCCGGCGGTCGGCATGGCGGTAATGCGATCGCCGACGCGAAAATCCACGACGCCGGTGCCGAGCGCCACGATCTGGCCGGCATATTCGTGGCCGAGAATATGGCCCGCCGGGGCTTGCATGGCTCCGTGACCATCCGTCATGTGCAAATCGGTTCCGCAGATGCCGCAGCGGCCGACTTCGATGATCATTTCACCCTCCAGCGGCGTGGGATCGGGCACGCTCTCGATCTGCAGCGGCTTGCCCGCTCCCTTGAAGACTGCTGCCCGCATGGCTCCCCCTCGACGGATGCACGTTCTTGATGGGCGTATAGTGCCTGCGGTAATAGATATAATACAATTACCCGATCGACAATTACGCTTCCGCACCGTGCTCAGTCCCGATGGCAGCGCACCGGCAGTGGAATTCGACGGCGATTGCTTCGTCTACGGCGAATTGCGCGGCATGCTCAAGGCCGGAGCGCAGCCGGTGAGCGGTGAGGAACTCGAGCAGTTTCTCAGAACGCGACTGAAGCCGGTGTCAGCCGCGCCCCTGAATAATATCCGCGCCGCGCCACGCCATCGCCATGACTGGAGCATTGGCGTTACCCGATACCATGCTGGGAATCACCGATAGATCCATCACTCGCAGGCCATCGACCCCGACCACGCGCAACTCCGGATCCACCACAGCATCAGGTCCGGCGCCCATGGCGCAGGTCGACGAAGCATGCTGCCCCGGTCCGACCCCAGCGCCGCGTCCGCCGCCTCGCATGAGCATCGGGATCACATCTTCGGGTTCCCGCAACGCTTCGCCGGGCGACGTCTCGCCCACGACGATGTTCCGCAAAGCCGGCTGATCGAACAATCGACGCAGCGATCGGACCATCGCCACCGATGTTTCCCGATCGCGCGGATCGCTCAAGTAGCGCGTGCGAATATGTGGCGGCTTCGCTGGATCCGCGGAAGTGATTTCCAGCGATCCGCGGCTCTCGGGTCGCATCGGATACGCGATGACATGCATGCCCGGTTCCTGCTCCATCGCGAAACTGGCGGCGCCCAACTGCAGCGAGACCGGCGTCATGTTGATCTGGATATCCGGGCGCTCGAGATCCTCCCGGCTTTTCATCATGATGCCAGCCTCGAATGCGCCGCTCGCCAGCGGCCCGTCGTGCATCAAATAGTAGCGAACGACATTCCGCGACAGTCGCCAGCCGGAAAACTCCGCATTCGAGCTATAGGAGCGATCCTTCAACCGGTACTGGAACCGGATGTAGAGATGCTCACGCAGATTCGCGCCGACGCCAGGATTGTGATGCAGAAGCGGCACGCCCGCGGCTTTGAGTACATCGGCTGGCCCGATGCCTGACACCTGCAGCAATGCGGGGCTGTTGATGCCGCCGGCCGACAGAATGATCTCGCCGGCACGCAACGTCTGCCGCTCACCCGCCGCGTTGACCGCGGTGACTCCAATTGCCCGGCGTCCATCGAAATCGATGCGCTCGACCCGCAGATCGGTCAACAGCTGGAAATTCGCACGCGCCATCGCCGGACGTAGAAAAGCTTTCGCCGCGCTGACGCGACGGCCCTTGTAGACAGTCTGCGTAAAGCATCCTGCGCCGACGTCGCCTGGTGCATTCAGATCGTCCTTGATGGGAATACCCATCTGACCCGCAGCTTCGAGAAAGGCGCGCACGGCCGGCTGTCCGCCATCGCCGGGAATCGATATATCCAACGGACCGCCGACTCCGCGATACGGCGCGGCGCCGGATGCATGGTTCTCCATCGCAAGGTAAGCAGGCAGCATCTGCTTCCAGCCCCAGCCGCGTGCGCCAGCCGCTTCCCAGCCGTCATAGTCACTTGGCAGACCGCGTACATATAGCTGACCGTTCACTGAGCTGGAGCCGCCCAGCACCTTGCCCCGTACCCAGACTTCCGGCTTCGGCGTGGGCAAGCCGGTTTCCACGGGGTAGTACCAGGAATGCTTTGGGTCCAGCACCAGCTTGGCGAAGCCCTTGGGCATGTCGATGAGGGGACTGCGATCGTGCGAACCCGCCTCGATCAGCGTCACGCGATTGGCCGGGTTCTCCGAGAGTCGATAGGCCAGCACGCAGCCGGCCGACCCCGCTCCGATGATCAGATAGTCCACAGTTGACTGCTCAATGGTCGTTGCCTGGCACGTTGCGCGGACCTCGCGCTCCCGCTTCTATCACAGCCGCTTCTCGCAGCCCTCGCCCACGCTGTGCTCAGTCGAACAATACGTGAACTGCCTTGGGCTTGCGCATGGTGACGCCACGAACCACGGGTTCGGGCTGGTCCGGGTCCAGCCGCAGATTGGGCAGGCGATCGAGCAGGATCTGCAGCGCCACGCCCATTTCCAGGCGCGCCAGATGCTGCCCGATGCAGATATGCGGACCGGCGCCGAAGCTGTTGTAGCGCTGCTTCTTGCGGAAGATGTTGTAGCGGTCCGGATCCTCCCACACGGTCTCGTCGCGATTGGCGGAGCCGATGGAGACGGACATGTGATCGCCGGGCTGGATGGTGACGCCCTCGATTTCCAACGGCTGCGTCGGCGTACGTTCGACGTAGACGATCGGCGTTTCCCAGCGCAGCCCTTCGTCGATCGCCGCGGGGATCAACGCTCGATCCTTGCGCACCGCATCCAGCTGATCGGGATGCCGCAGCAGCCCGGAGAGCATGCTGCTGAAGCCGTGATAACTGGTGTCGCCGGCGGCGTTCATCAACTGCCGGAAGAAAGCCACCAGTACATCCTCCGGCAAGCGCTGTCCATCCACCTGCGCCGTCGAGATGAGATACATGAAATCGTTGCCGCCCGGAGGATTGGCGAGGCGCTCGGCGACCACGGCCTTGATGTAGTCCGTCAGCTTGTCGCCCGCTTCGATGGCGTGATCGTAATCGTAGCGGACCGTGGTCTGCGCGAAGGCCAGCTTATGGAACACGTGCCAGTCTTCGCGCGGCAACCCAAGCAGATGCGTAACGAAATGAAACGGAAAGTGCAGCGCCAGCTCCTGGACCAGCTCGGCGCGGCCGCGGCCCGCGAACTTGTCAACAAGCTGATTGATGATGCCCGGCACGAGTTCGTCGCGATACTGCGCGATTACGTTCGGCAGGAATGCCTGCTGGAACAGGGCACGATAGAGACGATGCTCCGGCAGGTCCATGGTGGTGATGCTGCGGCCGAACATCTGGCCCAGGTTCTTCAGATAGACCTTGTTGGAGATCAGCGTGGTATCGGTCAGCATGCGATTGACGTCGGCATAGCTCAGGATGACCCATTTCTTCACGCCCGCCAGCGTGCCGTCCGTCACGGTCCCGAAATGCAGCCGCGGATCCATCTCCCACACCGACTTGATCTGTCGCAGGCGACGCAGCTCGCCATAAATGTCCGTGATGGCGCCCTGCCCGGCCGTGACTTCCGACACGATGAAAGGATTGAACGACGGATCGTCGAAGTCCCGGATCTTGACAGCAGCGCCCATGCAAACCCTCCTACGACATTCGCTCGCCGGTCATCCGGCGCCGGGGCGGGCGACGACATGCGCTGCCGCTCCCCCTGACATGCAAGTATATTCTTTTACATCTATTCCGCAAACGTATTGACGCCGGGAATTCACGGTTCAACAATGCGGGCCGCCCGCAGTGGTGGTCGACCGGAGCGCGACGCGCGGCAGCGTACATAACTCGACAACAGCCCATGGCCGGCCCCATCCAGCCGAGGCAGGAGCATCCACATGTCCCTCGAACTGAACAAGCAGATCGCGTCCCGCCTGATCGAGTCCATCGGCAACGGTCGGGTCGACGACAATCCCTTCGCCGACGACTTCGCTGTCTGGACGTCCTCGTCGGGCAACATTGCGGGCGCGGAATGGCGTCGCCGCGGCAAGCGCATCAAGGAAATCACCCGGTCCGGCGTCCTGCCGCTCAAAGTGATCGGCCTGACTGCCGAAGGCGAGCGAGTGGCGGTGCAGGCCGTTGCCGACGCCGAGCTCACGGACGGCACGCAGTACCATAACGACTATCACTTTCTGGTGGTCATCCGTGGCGGAAAGATCTGCAACGTGTTCGAATACATGAATACCAAAGTGGCGCTCGAACAAGTCCTCCCCTTGATCCGCGCGCTGCCGCCGCAGTAGCACTCAGTGCGATTGGGTCGGCGTGCGGTGTCTTTACTGCACGCGCCCACAATAGACATCAATCAATCGTTGATCTGTCAGGCCAGGGCAATCCTCGTTTCCAACGCACAGAGTTTTTCATGGACCTCGAGCCCAATCCGGACGAACAGCAGACCATCGATGCCGCCAGCCACTTTCTCCGCAAGTCGCTGCCGGTGCACCGCCTGCGTGGGGCGGACGAAGGCCGTTTCAATCCTTCACTGCGCGCCCAGCTTGCGGAGCTCGGCTGGTACGGCATGGGACTGAGCGAGGAGCAAGGCGGATTCGGCCTGAGCGTCGTCGATGAAACCTTGGTCTTCCGCGAGATCGGCCGCAGCCTGGGTCCGATCGCCGTCCTCGGCATCAGCCTGGCGGCCAAGATCGCGGCGAACGCCGGCCGATCCGAGCTCGCGGCATCGTTGATCGGCGGCGAGCTCAGCGTGGCGATCGCGGTCGACGATCCCAATCGCGAGACGGCGTTACTGTTCGAAGTCGAAGGAGCGGATCTCGCCATGCGTCTGCAAGGCGGCCAGGCTCAGCTGCTGTCGCTGAAGAATGCAACCATCACTGCCCTGCCCTGCCTGGACAAGTCGGTGAGCATGGGTCGCGCCGATCTCGGCGGCCTGACCTGCATCGCCGAAACTGCGGCGGCGCAGATCGAAATTCTCGGCCGTCTGCATGCCGCCGCGATGCTCGTGGGAATCTGCGAAGCGACCACGCACATGCTTGCGGAGTACGCCAAGATCCGCGAGACGTTCGGTCGAGCTATCGGTTCCTACCAGGCGGTGCGTCATCCTTGCGCGGACATGGCCGTCAGGGGATTCGCATCCCGCGCCCAGCTGTTTCTCGCAGCCGTTTCGGTGCGCGACGATCTTCCGGATGCGCAAATGCAGGTAGATGCCGCAAAGGCGCTGGCCAACGAGGCGGCCACGCTGAATGTAGACAGCAACATTCAATTGCATGGCGGAATCGCCACCACCGACGAACACGATGCGCATCTCTACATGAAGCGGGCCAATCTGCTGGTGCGCTTGTTCGGATCGCGCAGTGTGCTCAATAGCATCCTTCTGGCCACTCCCGCGCAGCATTGAACTCAGGCTGACTCTCCCATGGATCTCGACTACAGCGACGACGACATCGCCTTCCGTGCACAGGCTCGTGAATGGTTGACGCGAAACCTGCCGAGCGAGCCGCGGCCGCCGGAAGGACATGCCGCGGCCGAATGGGACTGCGCCTGGCAACGCAAGCTATCCCAGGCCGGTTTCGCCGGCATCAACTGGCCCAAGGAATACGGCGGCGCCGGGCTCTCCGGAGTAAAGCAGGTGATCTGGTTCGAAGAGCTGGCTCGCGTCAACGGGCCGCACCAGGGAGCCATGGGCATCGCCATGAATCACGCCGGTCCCACGTTGATCTTCCGCGGCACCGAAGCACAGAAGAGTTTCTATCTTCCCAAGATCCTCAACGGCGAAACCATCTGGTGTCAGGGCTTCTCCGAACCCGGCGCCGGATCGGATCTCGCCGCGGTGAAAACACGCGGTGAGATCGACGGCGATCACCTGGTGATCAACGGTCAGAAAATGTGGACGTCGAACGCCCATCATGCCACCTACCAGGAATTGCTGGTGCGGACCGATCCCGACAGCAAGCGCCACAAGGGACTGACCTGGATCATCTGCGACATGCGCCTGCCCGGCATCGAGATCCGCCCCATCAAGAACATGATGGGCGAGCGCCACGTCAACATGCTGTTCTACGACAACGTGCGCATTCCACTCGAGAACGTGGTGGGGAACATGGGCGAAGGCTGGTCCGTAGCCATGTCAACACTGGCTTTCGAGCGCGGCATCTACTTCGTGCCGGAGCAATTGTCGCTCATCGAGAAAGTCGGCGTGCTCACGGAGCTGGCGCGCAATACCCGCCTCGAAACCGGCAAGCTCGCCATCGAGGATGAATCCATCGTCCACCGGCTGGCGCTGCTGAAGGCCAAGACGCTGGCGATGCGGGCGCTGTGCATCACGACGGTGGGCAGCAGCCGCCAGACGCGTCAGCCAGGGCCCGAAGGCTCGATGGTCAAACTCTATGTCACCACGGTCTACAAGGAGCTGGCGGCCCTCGCGGCGGACTTGATTGGCTGGGACTTCATGAGCTACGCGGACGATCGCACGTCCAACCGCTGGACCTACGAATACATGTGGAGCTGGATTCTCACGATTGCCGGCGGCACCTCGGAAATCCAGCGCGAGATCATTGCCGATCGCGTGCTGGAACTGCCGCGCTCGCGTTGAGCTTCAGAAGGGGCTGCTCTTCTCGGCCGTGTAATTCAGCGGCAGACGGCCGCCGTCGGCATAGAGGGTCTGCCCGGTGAAATAGCCGCCATCCTCGCTGGCGATGAAGGCGATGGTGCCGGCGATTTCCTCCACCGAGCCCAGCCGTCCCAGCGGCGTTCGCGCCATCAAGGCAGCGTAACGCTCCGGGCTCGCGACGAGATCGTTCATCATGTCCGTCATGATGGGACCCGGCGCCACGGCATTCACGCGAATACCGAACGGCGCAAGCGAGACCGCCATGACCTTGGCCAGCATGTTCAGTCCCGCCTTGCTCACGGAATAGGCAACCTGCGTCGGCACGGCGAGGATGCCGCCGACCGATGAGACGAAGACGATATTGGCGCCGGTTCGTTTGGTGTCGAGCATGTGCTTGGCGACGAGTTTCCCCATCATGAACGGCCCCTTGAGATTGGCGTGCATCACCCGATCGAACTCTTCGTTGCTGGTTTCCCATACCGGAGCCGAACTGCTCGGGATGCCCGCCGAATACACCAGCACGTCGACGCCGCCGATCTTCTCGATCGCCGCGTCCAGCAATGCACCGAGCTGCTTGGGATCGTTGGCGTCGGCAACGAAGTAATGCGCCTGGCAACCGGCATCGGCCAGCTTCGCGACTGCGGCCTCGCAGTTCTTGGGAGTAGTGCCCGCCAGCAGCACCTTGGCGCCTTCGCTGGCAAGTCGCTGCGCTGCGCCAAAACCGATGCCGCGCGACCCGCCGACGATCAGAACCGATTTTCCTTTGAAGCGCATGGCTTGCTCTCCGCAGCGCTCAGAGCGGCGCCCAGGTGAAGTATTCGTTGAAGCCTTGCACCGGAGTGAAGTCGACCGACATCGACGGGAACGCGCGCTGGTTGATCGATTCCGGCGTCCACCCCCCATCGCTATGCATGCCGCGAACCGGCAGACCCTGGTGCGATAGAAAGATTTCGTTGCCGCGAACGATGAATACCTGACCGTTGACCTCTTTCGCCGCATCGGCGGCCAGCGCGATGCTGAGCTGTGCGTTCTGAGCGGGTTTCAACCTGGCCAGTATCGCTTGCTGCTCCGGGCTGCGGACCTTCCCGCCGGCCATACGGCTGAAGGCGAACGGCGCCACGCAATTGGAACGCACGTTGAACTGCTTCATATCCAGTGCGATTGCCTTGGACAGCCCGACGATTCCCGCCTTGGCGGCGCAGTAGTGCGCCTGATCGTAGTGTCCTATCGTGCCGGAGCTGCTGCAGGTATGCACATAGACGCCGCCATTCTGCTTCTTGAAGTGGGGAGCCGCGGCGCGGCTGACGAAGAACGTGCCGTCGAGATGCACGTTGATGATGGAGCGGTAATCCGCTTCGGTAAGTTCGGCGAACGCTCCCCAACGCACGTTACCCGCATTGTTGATGACTACGTCGATGCGGCCGAAAGCGTCGAGCGCGGTTTCGACGATGCGGTGGGCGCTGTGCCAATCGGCGACGGACTCGTACGACGGCACGGCCTCGCCGCCTGCCTCCTTGATCGCCTGCACCGTCTCTTGCGCCGGTCCTTTCGACTGGCCGTCGCCGACCACCGTGGAGCCCAGGTCGTTCACTACGACCTTCGCGCCCTTTAACGCCGCCAGCAATGCTGTTTCGCGGCCAATGCCATTGCCCGCGCCCGTGACCAGAACGACTTTCCCCTCGAGCATCGCTACACCCCCCCGTTGCAAGTATGATTGACGTCAGCGATGCAGCCGGGCGAGTTGCGTGCCAGGCGGTCGCGCTGACTTTGCCGAGCAATCGTAAGCTATATTGTTTGATATGAATACCGCAGCGGCGAATTGTTTAATGTCAATTCACCGCGCGGTTGGCGCCGCCACCCTGGCGTTGGGGCGCAATCGGCACTCAAGACCGTCGGGAGGCAATGCATGAACGTCGACTCCGAAGCATCTCAGGGCGATCCATTCTCGCTGCAGGGCGACCTGGACATCGGCTTGCGGGATGGCATCCTGGGCATAATGTTCAACCGTCCCGAAAAGAAGAACGCGCTGACCAGCGCCATGCTGATACAGCTCAACCGCACGCTGGAAGCGGCGAAATATGACGATAGAGTGCGCGTGGTGCTGTTCAGCGGCGCCGGCGAGGCCTTCTGTTCGGGAGCCGACGTGAGCGGTCTCAAGCGGTCCGCCGAAACCCCCGAATCCGAGCGCTTGAAATGGGATCCGCACTTCACGCCGCGACACTGCAATCTCTACAAGCCCACTGTCTGCGCCGTAAACGGCATCTGCGCCGGAGCGGGTCTGCACTTCGTTGCCGATTGCGACATCGTGATCGCCAGCGAGCGGGCGGCGTTCGTGGATACCCATGTGAACGTCGGCCAGGTGACGGCGCTCGAGCCGATCGGCCTCGCGCGACGCATGCCGTTGGATCAAGTGTTGCGAATGGTGATTCTGGGCAAAGCTGAGCGGGTGACGGCTGCGCAGGCACTCACTGCACGCATGGTCTCCGAGGTGTTGCCGCCGGAAAAACTGCTGGATCGCGCCTACGAACTGGCACGGCTCGCTTGCAAGGGCTCGCCGGAAGCGATCCGCATTTCGCTGCAGTTGCTGTGGGAATCGCTCGAGGCGGACCCCGAAGCCATCCATCGCAAGGGCATGCAGGCGTTGCTGAAACATCGCAGCCATCCCGACGCCACCGAGGGCCCCAAGGCATTTCTCGAGAAGCGCGAGCCGGTGTGGCGCTGAGGAACGGCAATGAGCAATGAATCGCCTTACCGCATTCGCACCGAGCGTGACGGACGCATCCTCGTCGTCACCCTGAACCGGCCGCAGTCGCTCAATGCTCTGGCGCCAGAGGACAATGCAGCGCTCGCGGACATCTTCGATACCTACAGCGCCGACGACGAGCTGTGGGTCGCCATCATCACGGGAAGCGGCGAACGCGCGTTCTGCTCCGGGATCGATCTCAAAGCCATCGGCGGCGGCGGCAGCCGCAAGCTACCGGCGAGCGGCTTCGCCGGCCTGACCGGCCGCTACGACCTGGACAAGCCCATCATTGCCGCCGTGAATGGCCTGGCCGTCGGCGGCGGCTTCGAGCTGGTGCTGTCTTGCGATATCGTCATTGCCGCCGAGCACGCCCGCTTCGGTCTACTGGAAGCAGCACGGGGAACAGCAGCTCTCGCCGGCGGGCTGCAGCGCCTGCCGCGTCAGATCGGGCTCAAGCGGGCCATGGACATGATTCTCACGGCGCGCATGGTCAGTGCCAGCGACGGTCGGGACTACGGTTTCGTCAACGAAGTCGTGCCTGCGTCCGACCTCATGCAGGCCGCACGGCGCAAGGCCGAGCGAATCCTGCAAATGGCGCCGCTCTCGGTGCGTGCATCGAAGCGGGCGGCGATGGACGGCCTTGCGCAATCAACAGTGCAGGCCGCGGTTGCCGCACAGAAGGAAATGCCCCTGATCAAGCAATTGCTGCACTCGGAAGACCGCATCGAAGGCGCCCGCGCCTTCGCCGAAAATCGCGAACCGCAGTGGCGGAATCGCTGAATCTCCGCGGCAGCAGCCGGCAATACCTCAACCCTGCACCTCGGGAATCCGCACGATCAAGCCGTCTAGGTCGGCGGACAGCTTGATCTGGCATGACAGTCGCGAAGTAGGCTGCGGACGCAGCAACGATGCCAGCATGCCGACCTCGCCAGGTGCAGGAGCTCCCGTCTTCCGCGTCCACGCCGCATCCACGTATACGTGGCAGGTGCCGCAGATCCGCTGGCCGCCGCAAGTGGCCACGATTCCCGGCACATCGTTCATGACCGCTGCGGACATGAGGGACAGGCCGGAGCGGATGGCCACTATCCGTGAGGCGCCGTCGGGCTGAATGAATGTCACTCGGGGCATGGATCGATCGTCGTCAAGTGCGGTCCGTGAGCTAAAAGACCTATAACAATCACCGGCCCGGCCTCGGAGCGGTCCCGCGCTGCAATGGCGCCCTCAGAATTGGCTCTCGGGCAGACGCACTACCAGCCCGTCGAGTTCTTCCGTTAGCGGAATCTGACACGACAGCCGCGACGTGGGCCTGGCGCCGTTGGCGAAGTCGAGCATGGATTGCTCGTCCGCGCCGGGCTTTCCACAGCGCTCGTAGTTGCCATTCTCCAGGTAAATCTGGCATGTGGCGCAGGCACAGGCGCCGCCGCACTCCGCGACGATACCGGGGATATCGCGATTGCGGGCGGCCGTCATGAGCGAGCCCTCCGCGGCGGCGTCGATCACGTGTTGTGTTCCATTGGCTTCGATGAAGGTGATTCTGGGCATGCTGTCTCCGTGCCCCTGGGGGCGGAAGCGTGTGATTTAGGTATATCTTGTTAGATTCATCTATAACAATTATATTCGCACCGAACGCAGCTTGCGAAGACAAAAGATCTCACGGGGGAGCGAGCATGTCGACAGTCGAGCGTCGTCGCATAGCCGCCGATTTCGTCATGGCTTTCGGCGGCGGCCGCATCGATCCGCAATGGCTCGCGCCCGGGTGGACTTGTCACAACGCTTCCCTGGGGCAGATCAGCGGCGAGACCTACCTAGTGGGCATCGCGGACGTGCAGCACATCCTGCCGAGCCTGACCATGACGGTCGAGGGAACGTTTGCCGCCGACGATCGCGTCGCGGTGCAGGCGACGTCGTCGGCGCCGCTTCCCGACGGTACGCAGTATCGCAACCGGTATGCCCTGCTCTTCCGCTTCGACTCGCAGAATCGCATCGCGCATGTCGATGCCTATTTCGACACGCATGTCGCCAACACGCAGCTGCTGCCTCTGGTCCGAGAGCGTCAGCGACAGCGCGCTTGACCTATCAAGAGCATGCGCCGATGACGACTCAACTCCGCCTCGATCCTTTCCTGAAGCGCAACATGCGCGGCGAAGACTGGGAAGGCCAGCAGCGCTCCTCGTTCTTGGAGGCGGCGGACGCCATCCGGCGCAATGAGAATCGAGCCGCCGCTGCCGAGATGGTCGAGGTCTATCTCTGGGAGATGCAATGGCTCTATGGCGGCTATCTCGCCTGGGTGAAGGATTGGATTGTCGAGATCGGCCGGCGCGATCCCCAGCGGTGCTGGGACTACCTGGTTCGCGCACATCGCCATTTGCGACACCTGAATGTAGACACGCTGCCGGTCGAAGTAGCCGATGCCGTCTGTTCGCTCGCGTCCGACCACGGCATCGGCTTGGAAAACGGACCCGAGGGATCGATCCTGAGGAATCGCGAGCGACTGTCGATACCGTTGAGCGCCTGGCTCGACGTCGGCTCGGCAACCCTTGCACGGCTCAGGCAGCAGATCGCCAGTGGGGAGGCCGCGGCGGCGCTCACTTCTCTCGAACAACTGCACGCCGAACACAAACCCGTACACGATGCCTACTCCGATTGGCTGTGGCTGTGGATGACGCTGCTCGCCCACGATTGGGGCGAGGAGCAGATGATCGACCTCATCGCCTCCAGTGGCGACCGGCTGCGAACCGCGGGATTGAAGGCTCTGCCTGCCATTCCCGTAGCCGATCAGGTGCGGCACATGGTCGCCGCCATGCGCGGCCATCGCTCAGGTCCCGGTGAACTCGGCAACGTTCGCATCGTGGAAGATGAGGAGAAATTCACCGTCTCCTTCGATGCCTGCGGCAGCGGCGGACGCATGCGGCGTAGGGGAGGAATCGACGGTCTGCCGGCGCGTCAGGACGCTCCATTTCATTTCGGCGTGACGCAGAAGGCGCATCCGATGAGTTGGGGCAAGACCGGCGTGCCGTACTACTGTCTACATTGCGCCGCTTACGCAGAGATGCAGAGCACCGATCTGATCGGCTATCCGTCTCGCGTCACACTGTTCGACCCGGATGGCGGCAAGCCCTGCGCCTGGAGCTTCTACAAGCGTCCCGAAGACATCCCGGAGCACTTCTTCGACCGCATCGGCAAGACACGCGATCCATCCAGGTTTGCGCGAGCGGCGCCGGTTCAGAACCAGGATCCGAATTCGAAATCGTGACAGTGGGCGCCGTGCCGGCTGCCCGAGTATTCAGCAACAGGGGGAACATCATGCGAAGAGCCGAAAAAGTAGAAAAGGTGACGTTGCTTGCGGCATCCATCGGTCTGGCCGCGATCAGCGTAACTGCGACCGCACAAGAGACCACGGGAGGATCGACAGTGGCGGGCACGGTCGAGGAAGTGCTGGTGACGGCGCGGAAAAAGACGGAAAGCGCACAGGACATTCCCATTTCGCTGACCGTCGTCGGAGCCGAATCGCTCGAGAACAAATCGGTGGTGAATTTCAGCGAGCTGGCCAGTCAATCGCCTGCCTTGCGTATCACCGGCGCGGCATTGAGCCCCTCCTCGACCGTGCTCTCCATGCGCGGCCAAGTGCTGGTCGACACTCGCCTCACCGTTGACCCAGCAATCGGCATCTATCAGGACGGCGTCTATTTTCCACGCGCCGCCGGCACCGAAGTGTCCGAGCTGTTCGATATCGACCGCGTCGAAGTGCTGTCCGGCCCGCAAGGTACCCTGTATGGCAAGAACACGACCGGCGGCGCCATCAACATCTACACCAAAGCGCCGGTGCAGAAAAACGAAGGCGCGCTCAAAGTGCGTTACGGCAACTTCAACGACACCGGCGTGGCAGCGATGTACAACGCCGCCGTGAACGATCAGCTAGCCATTCGTTTCGTGGGCTCCGTCACCGAGCGAGAAGGCTATGGCGACAACCGCTTCAACGGCAGCAAGCTCGGCTCCGCCTCGGCTCGCAGCCTGCGTCTCGCAGTTGCCTGGACTCCGACCGACGACGTCAGTCTCACGTTCCGCGGCGACTATGCACACAGCGATGCTACGGGGCCGGCATGGAAGGGCTTCTACACCTTGCTGAGCACCTCGCCGCTGATCACCGCTGCCTGCGTGGAGCGAGGCAATCCGGTCGCCAACTGCGTCTCCGGAGCGACGCGGGCCGACACCGAAGCGCTGCTTCGGTCGTACCGCAACTCCGATTTCAACAACGGCTCCAGCAACGTGCAGCCGGACGAGAATTTCGATGTCTGGGGCGCGTCGGTGACCTTGGACTGGGATCTCACGCAGGACATCTCGTTGAAGTCGATTACAGCGGTGCGGGGTTTCGAGCGCACCTCCGCTGTCGACCTGGATGGCACGCCGTTCCAGTTGCTGGAATATCCGCGCGTCACGGCGAAGGACGAGGCATTCTCCGAAGAGCTGCAGCTGTTGGGAACCTCGTTCGACAAGCGCCTGGACTGGATCGTGGGTGCGTACTACAGCCACGAGAGCGGCGATGAGGACATCACCCAGCGCAGCATCTTCGCGATCAACCCGGCCGGATTGACTCATCAGGTGGCTCCCGACGTGACCAACAAGAGCGCTGCGGCATTCGTACAGGGCACTTACAAGATCACCGATCCATTCAGCGTGACAGCCGGCGTCCGCTACACCAAGGACGATCGCAGCCTGACCGCCAGCAACTACAACAACACCACTTGTCAGTCGCTCGGCGTAGCGCTGTCGACGCTGCCCAATCTCGGCGCCTGCCGCGTCAGCCGCAGCGTGGACTTCGACCAGGTGTCGTATACGTTCGGTCTCAACTACCAGATTGCGGAAGACGTGCTGCTGTACGCCAAGACCAACAAGGGCTACCGCGCCGGCGGTCTGCAGCAGACAGCTGGCGGCACCACGCCAATTGCCGCCGCAACGCTCAGCCGGCCGTTCCAGCCCGAAACGTTGCAGGACTACGAGGCAGGCATCAAGGCCGTCTGGTGGGATCGCCACGTGGTCACCAACATCTCTGTGTTCCATGCCGAGCTCGATGACGCCATCCGCACCGTCTCGCAACAGATTCCCGGTACCAACACGGCCGGCACGCTGAATCAGAATGCCGCCAAGGCCAAGATCGACGGCGTCGAAGCGGAACTGCGCTTCATTCCGAACGATGTGATCGAGCTGGCGCTGACGGGCTCGTATCTCGATGCGAGCTTCGACAAGTACGTCACGCCGCTCGGCGAGGACCGCAGCAATCTGCCCTTGCTGTTCACTCCGAAGTATCAATACGGCGCCTCGGTGACCCTGCGTCCGGTGTCCCAGTGGACCAACCAGATCGATTGGGCCTGGCGCGACAAGCAGCTCACCGCTGAGGTCAATGCCTATGCTCCGGCCAACGGCATTCTCAACGCCCGTTCGACCTATCACTTCGAAGACTCGGATCTGGATCTGGCCGTGTACGGCAAGAATCTGACCGAGGAGCGCTACTACAGCTACCCTGTCGACGTCGTGGCCGGCCTCGGCCTCACGTACAGCAGCTTCGCCAATCCGCCACGGACCTATGGCGTCGAACTGCTCAAGCGCTTCTGATCGTTCGCGGAATGTGGGCGCAGCTCGGCTCGAGCCGGCTGCGCCCGAGCCTAAAATTCGACGATCGGTCCACCGCGGATGAATACCGTGCCTTTGCCGTGATTGCCTGGGAGGGGACGCAGAGACTTGCCGGTGCCGGGTACGTTGGCCGTGGCGACTCGTGTTCGTCCCATGCCGATCCCAGGCGCATTCGTGCGACTTATCGCCGGGCAGATGTGGGCATCAGCTTGAAACTGGCGCGCGCCAGGTCTCGATGGCTTTCCAAATCGCGGCTGCATCGTGCAGCGTCGCGAATCGTCCGGTCCGCTGCGATTTGCCAAGCGCCTGGCGCACATCCTGAAGCAGGCGCTTGATCAGTTCCTCATAGTACGGGCTGCCGCGCTCGATGCCTTCGGGCAGTCGGTCGTCGACTTCGATTTCTACAGGGCCCGCCTCCCCCAAGCGCATGCCGCGGATTGTCGCGCCGCCGACCCAACCTCCGGCGCCGCCGTCGAAAATCAAAGCGCCCCGATCTCCATGCATCACCCATGTGAGGCTGGGCATGCAAGGACAGGCAAAGCTCGCTGCTATGGTCGATGGCGCTCCGCCAGGCAATCGCGCAGTGAGCGCAGCACTATCTTCAGCGTCGATCGGCCGCATGGGTCCGGGCGCTCCACCCGGTGTGCTCGGTCTTTGCGGCTTGGCGTCGATGAGATGCGGCGTATAGCCTGCCACCGCTTCCAGCCCGCCGAATAGATGACGATGCAGATCGATCAAGTGCGAAGCGTAGTGAGGCAGCATGCCGCCGCCATGCGGTTTCGAGTAATGGAAACTCCACCATCGCATGCTGTCGATCTCTGGATCGACCGCGAAAGCGCCCACCAATGTCAGCGCTGACAAACGCAGCTTGCCGAGGTAACCTGCATCGATCGCTTGCTTCAGACGAATGACGCGCGGCTCGTAGCGGAACTCGTGATCTACTGCGTGCAACAGCCCGCGGGCATCTGCCCTGGCAGCCAATGCGCTCACTTGGCTGCTGCTGATGCCGGCGGGCTTCTCGCAGACGAAGGGGATGCCCGCATCGATGACGTCGCCCAGCACTTCTGCATGGGTGTAGGGCGGACTGACTATGAACAGCAGATCCAGCGGCATTGCCAGCAGTTGCGCTCGACTGTCCGCAACTGTTTTCGCGCCGTAGGTTTCGGCTGCGTTCGCAGCGGACGCGGCATCTACGTCGAAGACAGCCGTGAGCTCCACTCCCGGTGAGCTGGCGACCGCTGGCAACGGCGCCCTGCGAGCAAAATTTCCGGTGCCGATGATTCCGACCTTCATGATGCTTCTCCGGCCTGCTTCGTGACCATGCTGACATCAGCAGCGCATCAGCCCTTCGCCGCCGGCTGTCGCTGCGCCGCCGAGGCCGTGAACTCCAGGCTCAGGCCATAACCCAGCTCGTCCTGCATGCGCTGCTTCAAGTGTCGCATGAAGATTGCGCGGGTATGTCGACGACATAACTCCGGCTTCGCTGCGATCTGCGCACCCAGTTCCCAGGCGCGATTCATCAAACGATCGGCGGGCAGCACTTCGCCGACTACGCCGAGACGCTTGGCTTCCTCGGCGGACAACTTCTCGCCGGTCATCAGGAAATAGCGCGCACGATTGGGACCGAGCAGTAGCTGCCAGCAAACGTGCACGCCGTCGCCGGGCACCGTTCCGTTCGGGAAATGTCCCACGTCGGCTATGACCGCATGATCCGCGGCCAGCACGACGTCCGACAGCACCGCCACCTCGGCATGCAGCAACGCCGGCCCGTTGATCGCTCCGATGACGGGCACCGGAATGTCGAGCAATTTCAAGATCAGATCCAGCCCTTCGCGATACATGCGGTCGTAGAATCGCGGCGCATCGTGGTAATCGGCGGGCATGTCCGACCTGTCGAAGGTTTCGCAAAACGCTCCGCCGCTGCCGGTGAGGATCACCACGCGATTCTCCGGATCGCTGGCGACATCGGCGAACGCCCTGCCGAGCTGCGCATGAATGCCGGTCTCGGCGATGGAGAACAACAACGGTCCGCCCGCGGTGTGCAGGCTCATCGCAAGCACGCCGTCGCGGCGCTCGAAGCGAATGTTGCGATAAGCCTCGCGATAGCTGTCCAGCTGCATACGGAACTTTCCTCGTTGACCAAAGGGATCTGCGCGACGCGACAGTGCGGCGGCCACGGTTTTGAATAGTGTAATATCAATTCACGCACGGCGCGCCTGGAAGCTGTAATGTATGGACCGGGCCGCGACGCCACATCGACAAGGGGACGGAACGAAACGCTCCCGCAGACAGGAGGACCATCATGAGTGATGCCACCCCTCGCCTTCGCTTTGCACCGGTCACGCGCTATCTCTCCCGGGAGATTGCCGGGCAGGAGAGCGCCAAGATCTGGCCCAAGGTCTGGCTGATGGCCGGACGGCTCGAGCAGCTCAAGGAGGTGGGCGACTTCCTGACGCTCGACATCGATCGCGAATCCATCATCGTGGTGCGCAGCTCCAGGACCGAACTCAAGGCGTTCTACAACGTCTGCCAGCATCGTGGCCGGCGACTGAAGGAAGGATGCGGCAATACCGGTAAAACTATTACCTGCGGCTTTCATGGCTGGCGCTGGGGCATCGACGGCAAGGCGCAATACATCACCAACGAGGAAGACTTCGAGCCCTGTGCCGGCTATTCACGCGACCTGCTGGGCTTGCAGCCGGTGAAACTGGATACCTGGGGCGGCTGGATTTTCGTATCCATGGATCCGGACATCGAACCGCTGTTGCAATGGCTGGCGCCGATTCCCGAGGTCTTCGAGCACTACGAGTTCGAGAACTGCCGGATCAAATGGGCGATCACGCTCACGTTCCCCTGCAACTGGAAGGTGGCGCTCAATGCCTTCAACGAGCAGTACCACGTCGAAATGACGCACTCGCAGCTCAACAAGTATGGCCTGGCGAAAGCGCCCGGCAAGGCGCACGGCAAGCACTCGCAGTTTCTCATCGATGCGACGTCCGGCTCGTCGAACCTGGGAACGGCCAATGCGCGGTTCAAGGATCTGGTGGAGACGATCGAGTACCGCGAGGCCGAGCGCGATCGTCTGCTGTCCGCGCTGATTTCGGAATACTCGCTGGAGGCGTCGAAGAACCTGCGTAATCACGTCACGCCGGAAATGACGCCGGCGCAGATCGTCGCGAAGTATCGCGAGCTGCATCGGACGGAAATGGAAGCCGCGGGCGCCAGGTGGCCGGACCAGCTCACCAATCAGGACATGGCTCGCGCCGGCGTCGACTGGCATGTGTTTCCCAATTTCATTTTCCTGCCGAGCATCGATGGCGCGCTGTACTATAGGGCGCGGCCGAATCCGAACAATCCCGAGGAATGCTGGTACGACATCTGGTGGATGCAGCGTTACGGCGAAGGCAAGGAGCCCGAGTACGAGCACAAGTTCTTTCCCACTCTGGAAAGCGCCGCCGGCGTCAACCCATTCCTGGAGCAGGATTTCAGCAACATGCGGGCGGTGCAGCTCGGCATGCATTCGCGTGGTTTCCGCGGAGCTGTCTACAATCCGCTGCAGGAAATACCCATCAGAAATTTCGAGAAAGTGCTCGACGAGTATTTGCAGCGCTAAGTTACTCGGTCACGCCACCACGGGGGAATTGCATGGCGAATCTGGAGCAGCAGAGCCGCACGGCTCAGGAATTCATTCTCAACATCGGCAAGGGCGGAGTGGCGCCTGCGCGTTATGCGGACGATCTGACTGCGTGGTCGCTGCTGTCCGGCATGATGGACAAGACTCTGTATCTTTCCAAGCTGGATACGGTGCGGCAGATCTTCACGCCGCCGCTGGAAATCACTGTCGATACCGTGACGGCGCAGGTCGGGCGCGTAGTCATTCAAGCCAGATCGACGGGCGTGCTGTTCAATGGCACCCACTACAGCAACGACTACATGTTCCTGGTCGAGTTCGACAGCGACGATCGGATAACACATGTGCGCGAGTACTTCGACTCCACCCGGGCGATCCAGGCGCTGGTGCCCGCCATGCGCGAGTGGAATGCTCGCCAGGCGGCATCGCCGCCTAGTTGACCAGTCATCGCGGGGATCCATGGCGCAGCGCGATGGTCGAGAATCTGCACCGATTCCGACGAGATCCGGAAGCGCATCGTGCTCTCAAGCAACTTGTCTACTTTCGCGACCGAGGTTTGCCGGCATCCGCGCTAGAGTGATGAGAGGCAGCGCGGTGATGATGCCGAACGAGAGTGTCGCTACGCGCAGCGCGAATAGGTCCGAGCTTTGGCCGGCTATCGATTGCAGCAGCGCGCTGGCCGATCCTACGCCCAGGACCATGAAAATCTGCTGCAGGATGGACGTCATGCTGGTCGCCTGCCCCATCGCATGCGGCGCGATTTCCTCGAATGCGAGCACGGTGGTTGCTGACAAGGTCAACGAGCGCGCGATACCATGGACGAACAGCAATACGCCGCCAAGGATCGCGACGCCGCTGCCGCTCAGCCCCGCCAACGCGGCGAACGTGATTGCCGAAACCGCCACGCCACCTGCCATGCCATTGCGAAAGCCGAAGCGGTCGTACACCGGTGCGACCAGAGCCTTGGCCACCATCGAGCCGAGCGGATAAGCGAGCATGACCAATCCTGCTGCGCTCGCCGACAAGCCGAGACCTGTTTGCAGCAGCAGCGCCGTGAGCAACGGAGCGGATCCGATCAGGAGTCGCAGATTGCATTCGACGATCATGCTCACCTTGAGCGTGCGCTTTTTCAGCAATTCCAGATCGAGCAGTCCTCCGGTCCGGCGTCGCGAATGCACCGCGAGCGCAGCCAGAAGCAGCGCGCCGAGCAGACAGAGGCCGCCCGCCATTTCGGCCGCTCGCCCATGACCCAGCAGCTCGATGCCGGCGGCGACGCTGGCCGTGCCGACAGCCGCGAGCACGATGCCGACGAGGTCGATTGCCGGCGGGCTGTGCAATTCCTGGCCGCGCTCGACGAATCGCGTGACTGCGATGAAAGCGAACAGACCGAGCGGAATGTTCACCAGGAAAATGGCGCGCCAACCGACCAGATCCGTGAGCACGCCGCCGATCGCCGGCCCGAGCAAGGGACCTAGCAGAGCCAGCGTCGAGAACGTAGACAACGCATCTACTCTCTGCTCGCGCGTCGTCGATCGCAGCACCAGCAGTCTGCCCACCGGCAACAGCACTGCGGCGGACATTCCACCGAAGAGGCGGGCGGCGACGAGGACGGGCATCGATGGGGCCAATGTACAGGCGACAGCTGCCACCATCGTCATAGCAATCGCCACGCGGAACACATTCCGGCCACTGAAGCGATCGCCCAGCCAGCCGCCCAACGGCACGATGGTGGCGACGCCGATCAGGTAGGCGACGATGGTAAGCGATGCGTTCAACGGCGCCACACCCATGGCCCTGCCGATTGCAGGCAATGCCATTGCCGTGGCGCTCGAGTCGACGGTCTGCAGCATGACGCCGCTGCCGGTTGCGACGGCGATCCAGCGGGCCGTGCGGTGATCGACGGCCTCTTGGCCCTGCGTCGTCGACTCAGTCACGTCAGATGGACTCGCCGCCATCGACCGTCAGAGTGGTTCCAGAGATGAAACTGGCGCGAGGCGATGCCAGGAAGGCGATGGCCTGGGCCACTTCCTCCGGCTGTCCCAACCGGCCCAGCGGAATCTCTTTCACCTTCCGCGCCCGCAGCCCGGCATCCGCAGCGATAGCGCCGCCGCTTCCCGCATCGATCCAACCCACGCGAACTGCATTGGCGCGCACGCCGTAGCGCCCTTCTTCCTTCGCCACCGCGGCCATCAAGCGATCGACCGCCGCCTTGGCTACCGACGACAAGGCGCCTTTGATCTCGATCCGCCCGGCCTGATAGGTCGTGGTTGCAACCAGCGAGCCCCGTCCGCGACGCAATGCCGGCAACGCCGCACGCACGACGGCCAACAGTCCCATCACATCCACATCGAATGCGCGGGCCCACTGCTCCGCCGTGAGCCTGCTGACGAAATTGAACTGCTTGCGCGTGCTGGCAATGTAGACGACGGTTCCAACTGCGCCTGCAGCCCGCTCCGCAGCTTCGACGGCGGCAATCGCGCTGGAATCTGCGTTGTCCAGGAGATCGATCTGCACGATGGATGCCTGCGATCCCGCCTCGCGCACTTCATCGGCAAGTTGCTCGGCTCGACCGGCTTGCGAGTGATAGCCAATCACCACGTGAGACCAGTCCACGGCAAGCGCTCTGCAGACAGCCGATCCCAGCCCGCCCGTTCCGCCGATGACCAGCGCGGCGCCTGCAGTCGTTGGTGGATAGTTCATCGATTCACCCGCTACGCGGCACACGACTGCTACAGCCACTGACGCAGCGCACGCAAGGCGACTTCCGCAGGCGTCGTGGGTTTGTCCTGTCGATCGACGAACACATGAACCGACTCGCAATAGGCAATACAGCGTGCGTCGCCGAAAATTCCCAGGCCGAAGTGCACCGAGCGGGGAGTGATCCGTCGCACGCTGGATGCCAGCTCCATATTACGCGATCGCGCCGGCACCAGCTCCCAGACCTTGACGCTTCCAACGACGCCTCGCAGCGAACCTCGAGGCAATTCGTCGCGATGGATGATATGACGCATCAGATCCGATCGTGCCTGCTCGGCGTGACGCGCGATGGCGCTGGCGCCGATTCGTCCGGCGACATCCAGATCCGCGAACCGCGGCGTGAGCGCGCTGCGGAAAGAATAGGATTGGGGATCGAGCAGTTGTGGATCGAGCGCGTCGCGGCTGATACTGGCCTCGCTATCGGCGATTGCCGGGATTGCTGTTGGCGATACTCGCGACAGCAGAGCTGCATTCTCCAGCGTCGCTGCGATCAGGCACTCCTGCAGATTGATACAGCGGTCGCTCTGAAACAGCGCCGAACCGATGCGCACTGCGCTCGAATCCCATCCGAGTATGCCCACTCCCGCGATGAGGGGTGAAGGCCAGCGGCCGATTCGCAGATAGTCGGTCTGTCTATGCATGGGGCGCACTTCCCGCAGCTCCGCCATGGACAAACCCAGCTGCTGGGTCCAGAACCGGTTTTGCGCCTCGTCGTGCAATCCATAGGTAACGGCGTTGTTGAGATGCCCCACGGCATCGATGTCGCCATAGCGCACCTGCAGGGACGTTCGATAGGAATACGCTGCGAGCTGCCGGCTCAGGCGTAGCCTGCCGGAGGAATCGGAACTGGTCAACGCTCGAAATCTCCCATCGATGAGAAGCGCCGCCGGTCTCAGTCCGGTATGCCGAGTCCGGCGCGAATGCACTTGCCGATCGCCAGAGCCGGATCGGTCGCCGGCGTCTGTCCGTAGTACATCTTGTTGTGGACAATCGCAACAGCCAGCTCGTAGTCCGTATCCGCCCAGCCGAGCGAGCCGCCGGTGCCAAGACTAAACAGGATGTTGGCGCGGCTGCCTACCGAAGGTTTCTGCGGGCCGCCCAGCCAGAAGCCGCCGTAGCTCAGCGGCGTGGCGTGACCTAGATACGCATCGACCTCTTCGGGGTTGGGACGTAGTTGCGCCATCCGTTCCACCGACTTGGGCGAGAACAAACGAACGCCGTCGAGGGTCCCGTGATTGGCGAGCATCGCAAAAATACGCGCCACGCTCGCTGCGTTGGCATAACCACCGACGGCGGGATTCAAACGGCTCTGCATGGTCGCGGTGTTGAAGATGGCCGGCGTGAGATCGAGCGCCGGCGGCATGCCTATGCGCATGGGCGAAGTATCCGGCAGCGGCGGATACCCCAGTCCCGACAGCGTGCCGACGCGCTTGCGCAGAGTGTCATCCAGAGTGAAGAAAAACGCGTCGATGCCGAGCGGCGCGCATATCTCCTCGCGCACGAAGGTCTCTAGCGGACGATGTCGCGGATCGGTGCGCCGCACCGCCTCGCCGATCATCCATCCATACGTCATCGCCTGATAGAAACTCTTCTCGCCTGCCGCATGCAACAGCGGCTGCGCGGCGATGATGCCGACGATGCGATCCCAGTCCTTTATGTCATCCAGAGAAGTTTCGCGAGGTAGCTGCGGCACGCCCGAGCGATGAGTGAGCACATGCCGCATGGTCACCCGGCCCTTGCCGTTGGCGCCGAATTCCGGCCAGTAACTTGCGATAGGCGCGTCCGGATCGAGCGCGCCGAGTTCCATCTGGCGTTGCGCCGCCAGCGTGACGACGCCCTTCGCCACGGAAAATAGCGGGAACAACGTTTCATGCGAGACCGCCGCTGCGTCGGCCTGTTCGCCGACGCGGCCAGCAAAAGCATCTACTACTTTACGCGGACCGTGATAAGCGGCTACCTGGATGCCGATCTCGCGGCCTTCGCGGACCAGTCGGTCGAGCAATGTCTGGACGGAACGCTGCAGATCGGGCAGCACGCCGGACGAATGAGTGGCGGTCATGTCGTCGAATCTCCTCTGCTCGGCAAGTGACTGGGCCGGTGTCTCGACAAGTGACTCAGCAAACGGGCCGTCAATTGGTTAACATCTATTCTGCCGAACGCATCCTACGCGGCCGGCCGCCGAAGATAAAGACATCACACAATTACCAACCGCCGCCCGTGCCGCGCATCAAGATTCTCGATCCATAAGCCATGGCGACCTCACATCTCACTGCACTGCAGAGCTGGCCAGAGTGGTTCGAGCCCCGGCTGCCGGGCGACGCTGAATGCTCTCCCGCGGTCGTTCTGCGGCAGCGGGCGGAGAGTGATCCGCAGGGCCTGTTCGTCAAGCTCGAGGACGGGTCGCCCAGGACGAATCTGGCGGCGTTCGTCGAGATGCAGCGCACCGCGCGGCTGCTTGCCGGCATGGGGCTCAAGGATCGGGACCGCGTCGTGCTGTGGATGCCCAACGGTCCCGACATGCTTCGCTATCTGCTCGGCTGCTGGGTTCTCGGCGTGACGCCCGTGCCGCTCAACGTTGCGCTACTGGGGGCGCCCCTGGCGCATGTGCTGCGTACGGTGGAGTCTCGCGTGATCGTCTGTCACCCGGCGCTGGCGCCTCGTCTCGCAGATGTCGATCCGGCCGTGCTGTCGGCAACGAGCACACTGGTCAGCGTAGAGAACTCGACGGCTCGTCAAGTCGGATCGCTCGCGGTGCTGAGCGAGGCAGATATCGAACAGCCACCCAATGACATGGCAATCGGCGCGCCTCGCGTCGCCAAGCCGTGGGACATAGCTGCGATTATTTTCTCGTCCGGCACTACCGGGCTGGCGAAAGGCGTCCAGGCACCATTCGGACAGCTGTGGACGCTCGGGCGCGCCTTCTATGGATGGATGCAACCGGACGATCGCATGCTTCTGGCGCTGCCCCTGTTCCATGTCGCAGCACTCGGCGCTCTGTTCGGAGCTCTAGCCGCTCGCAGCAGTCTCGCACTCAATGAAGCATTCCGCGCAGCCGATTTCTTCGATGTTCTGCGGCGTACCGGCGCCACCACCGCTCCCGGCCTCGGGCGAACTCTGATCGATGTGCTGAACAAGCTGCCGCCGCGGGCGGACGATGGAGACAATCCGCTAAGAGCGATCACCGTTCAATCCAGCAACGCGGCGGTGCGTGAATTCGCCCGGCGCTTTCAATGCCGGGTCATTCCCTCGTATAGCATGACCGAGACATCGTGTATCGCGATCGCCGAAATGGACTGCGAACGCGAAGGCAGTCTCGGCAGGCCGCGCGCCGGGCTCGAAGTACGGCTCGTCGACGCGCACGATCTGGAAGTTCCGGTCGGATCCCCCGGCGAGGTGATCGTCCGTTCTTCGCTGCCGTGGACGTTGAACGCGGGATACTTCCGCAACCCCGAGGCCACGACCGACGCCTGGCGCAACGGCTGGTTTCATACCGGCGACATCGCCCGGGCGGACGCGGATGGCTACCTCTACTACATGGATCGTTCCAAGGACGTGATCCGCCGACGCAGCGAAAACATCTCCTCCGTCGAGATCGAAGCCGAAGTGCGCCAGCATCCGGACGTCCAGGATGTCGCGGCCGTCGGCGTCGAGACGGCCGGCGGGGAGGAGATCATGGTCGTGGTCGCGCCCCGTCCCGATCGCAGCGTCGATCCGTTAGCGCTCACGGAATTCCTGGTGTACCGGCTGCCGCACTTCATGGTGCCGCGCTTCGTACGCGTGGTGGCGGAGCTGCCCAAAACCCAGGGCACGGCGCGCGTCCAGAAAGCGGATCTTAGAAAAGCAGGCGTTACGTCCGATACGTGGGACCGCGAAACGGCCGGCATCCGGCTGCAGCGACCCAAACTGTGAACGGCCCAAACTGTAAGGTAATAGACGTAGTTCTATTCCCGAGCGCCTATGATGCCATGCAAGCCGTCTAACTTCGTATACGAACTGCACGCCGTGCAGGCTGCCTCGATCTCGATCGTCCGCCTTGTGTGAGGAGAACTTCCGGATGACTCAATCGGAATATAAAGCCGCCGCCGATGCTTCGGGTCTGGTGATCGGCAGGATCACTGACGATGACATCGCGCTGATGCGAGAGCGAATCGGCTATCCCAATCCCACTCTGCGCCGCGGCGCGATCGTCAAACCGTGGAATACGCGGGTGGAGGCGGACGCAATCCGCCGCTTCGCCGAGAGCACCGGCGATCTGAATCCGCTGTACAACGAAGAGGAGTACGCCCGCAATACCCGCTGGGGCAAGTCTATCGCGCAGCCTGGGTTCGAATGGTCGACGGGTATCGACCGCGCTCCCATCGTCTCTCCCGAACTCAATGCTCGCACGCACAAGGCCCTGCGCGGCGTGCAGCTGTTTCATTCGGGGGCCGAATACAAGTACTACCGGCCTTTGCTGGAAGGTTCCAAGCTCTACAAATCCGAGTGCGTCGCCAGCGTCGTCGAAAAGGCGAGCCGCTTCGGCTTGCGCAGCGTCATCGTCGACAACGCCACGCACTGGTGGGACGACTCGGATCAATTGTTCATCACGTCGTCGCGCTGGTTCGTGCACGTCGAACGCAAGAGCAAGCAAGAGCGAGAAAAGGATAGCTCCCGGCCGAAGGATCCCCTGCCCGTCTATACCGATGAGCAGTTGGCGCAGATCGAGGCGGATTATGACGCAGAGTACATCCGCGGCGCCGCTACACTGTTCATCGAAGACGTGAAGCTTGGCGATGCATTGCCGAAGATGGTGAAGGGGCCGCTGACCATCACCGACATGATCAACGTGCACATGGGCGCCGGCTGGATGACTTATGGCGCGCCGCCCTATCGTCTGGCTTACGAGAATCGCAAACGCCTGCGTGGTTTCTATTCCCGCAACGAGTTCAATGCCTGGGACACGGTGCAGCGGGCTCATTGGGACACGGGCCTTGCTCACAAGCTCGGTGTGCAGCACACCTACGACATCGGGCCGATGCGCTTCATCATGCTCTGCCACTACCTGTCGAACTACGCTGGCGACGATGCCTTCATCCACCGCATCCGCTATGAGCTGCGCAATTTCAATTACGTCGGCGACACCACTTGGATCACCGGCAGGATCACCGAAGCACGCGTCGATCCAGTGCTCGGTCCGCTGATCGAACTGGAAGTCGTCGGCACCAACCAGCGCAATCAGCAGAACATCGTCGCATCGGCGACCATCCTCGTGGCCTCACGCAGCGGCGGCCTTGCCAAGCTGCCGCCGTCGCCACCGGTTACGCCGCATAGACGCATGGCATAGGATTGCGAAGTCGGGAGCACCTCACTGCGTGCTCCCGACTCCATCCCATCGTCCAGGTTCGCCTGCGACGTTTTGCTCTTGCCACTGCGCCGGCACAGCCATGCGCTCGCGTTGCTCTAGTGAACATGGCACGCTTCAAAGCACACGTGCAGCTATAGAGGTACCCTTTGGCAGTCGCCGCCCGACGCAATGCGTCGATGGCAGCTTCGTCCGCGGCAGCGCGCTTCTGCCAGTTTTCTGCCAGGAAATAGCGAATTTCCTGCTGAAAAACCGCTACTCCGCGCTATACCTCAGATCCATGCCCGACTGCTACCGGGCGCGTGGAGCCGGCGCGCATCGTTGAAACAGGCACCTTAAGTGAGCCGATTTAGGTGACCGGCCGCCATAGGACCCGGCTGGCGGCAGTGCGGCCGGATGCGGTTGGATGGCCCATCACGCCAGCGCCGCGTATCATGCGGGCCATTCGGGACCGTTGCTGCAAGCAAGATCGAGGTAATTGGAATGACCGGCACGAGAACGAAAGGAAAATCGCCCCGCTCGGCGGTCAGGCGCGCCGCGGCAGCGATTCGCCAGCTCGTTCTCGCGTGCAAAGATGGCGCCCTGTTGGGCTCGGAGAGCGAGATGCTGCAGCGGATCGGCACCAGCCGGCCTACGTTCCGCCAGGCTGCCAAACTGGTCGAACAAGAGCAGCTGCTGCTGATCAAGCGCGGCATCGGTGGAGGTTTTTTCGCCCGCCGCCCCGCATCCTCCGGCGTCGCACACATGGCCGCAGTCTATCTGCATGCCCGTCGAGCGACAGTTGAAGATGTGATCCGCGCTGCCCGCCCGGTCTTTGCCGACATCGCACGCAACGCGGCGATGCGAGCCGACCCGCATATCTATTCCCGCCTGGCGGCCTTCTGAGCGCCGGTGCCAACGCCAAACGCGGCAGTCCTGCGCGGCGGCGACTGATTCGCTCCTCCCTCGACATTGCCGAGCACGAGCATGTCGATTGAATTTCGCCTGCGATGATCGAGAGCACTATTCCATGATCGATAAAACTCCATGATCGATAAAACGCGACCGGAAAAGGTCAGCGGATCCATAGTCAAACGCGTCGCGGATCAGCTGCGCGACGACATTCTCAGCCGTGAGGACGGCGACTACATCGGCTCCTTGCCCGACCTGCTGGCGCGTTACAAGATCAGCGCGCCTACCTTTCGCCAGGCCGCACGCATGATGGAGCAGGAACAGCTGATGACCATCAAGCGCGGTGTCGGCGGCGGCTTCTTCGCACGTCTGCCATCGGCTTCGGTCGTAGCTCATACCGCAGCGGTCTTCCTCAGTTCGCGACGCGTGACACTCGCGGACGCCGTCGTCACAGCCAAACCGCTTTACTGCGAGATCGCTCGGGCCGCCGCTCGCCGGTGCGACGCCGATACCAACGCAGCATTCTCCAGGTACGAAGCGGCCCGGAAAACCAGCGATCTGACGGATATACGCACGTTCCTGCGCTCCGAACGCGAGTTCCTGGTCATTTTTTCGCGCTCCAGCGGCAATGCCATTCTGGAGCTCTACACCAGCGTACTGCTCGATTTCGCATCGAATTTCGTGAGCAGTCACGTGATCACTACGAAGCCGGGACGCGTGCACTCCTATCTGGGTATCCGCTCCAGCCTGATCCAGGCGATTCTGTCTGGCGACGAGGAGCTGGCGGGACTGATGGCGGCTCGCCGCTCCAACGCCATCATGGACTGGATGGAACAAGACTCGCATGCGCCGCCTTCGAAAAAACGGCGCGGCGCCGCGGGCAAGAACAAGCGACCCGAGACCATCGCCAGCAAAGTGCTGATCGGACCGAACGGCGCCTGGGAGAAGTCCGAGCCCTGATCGGACTCGTACGGCGATTACTCGTTGGCGTGATAGTCAGCCGGGAAATCGCTGAAGCGAGTGCCCGCGGCGGCGGCGAGATCCGCCGCGGACACGAAAATGTCGGGACAGAGTTGCTCGCTCGGATCGACCGCATAGGCGCTCAGATCCTTGATGCCATGCTCACGCAGCAGCAATTCGTCGAGCACGAGGCGTCCAGTGAACTCGCGGCTGCGTTGCGTGAAGATCAGATACGCCGCATCCGCCATGATTTCCGGAGAGCGGCTGACTCGCGACATCGCTTCTCCGCCCAGCACGAAGCGGACAGCCGACGTATCGATGGTCGAAATGGGCCACAGACCATTGCATGCGATGCCGTCGTTGCGCAGCTCATCCGCCAGGCCGAGCGCTATCAGACTCATCCCGTACTTCGACAGCGTATAGGCAACGTGTGCGCCCAACCAGGCAGGATCCAGGTTGAGCGGTGGCGACAGCGTCAGGATATGCGGGTTGGACGAGCGCTTCAGATGCGGAATGCAGGCACGCGACGTGACGAACGTGCCGCGCACATTCACCTGTTGCATCAGGTCGTAGCGCTTCATCGCCGTCTCCACCGTCTTGGTCGGGCTGATCGCACTGGCGTTGTTCAC
>Ga0157380_10000186_pt1 | contig 35981 bp, 28 predicted proteins | sample S35metaG_FD_119757 | JGI IMG/M metagenome (GOLD analysis project Ga0157380, IMG submission 119757) | Switchgrass rhizosphere microbial communities from Kellogg Biological Station, Michigan, USA - S3-5 metaG | ecosystem: Host-associated > Plants > Roots > Rhizosphere > Soil | place: USA...
CGCTTCGGCGTCTCGGCGGAGATGCTGAACAGCTCCTACGTCGCCGAGATCAAGATCGGCCAGGGCGCCAAGCCCGGCGAGGGCGGCCACCTGCCCGGCAAGAAGGTCTCCGAGAAGGTCGCCGCCGCGCGTAACGCCGCGCCCGGCACCGACCTGATCTCACCCTCGAACAACCACGACCTCTACTCGATCGAGGACCTGGCCGAGCTGATCGACGAGCTGAAGACCGTCAACCCCGACGTGCGCGTCTCGGTCAAGGTCCCGGTGGTGCCGAACATCGGCACGATCGGGCTCGGCATCGCCAAGGCCGGCGCCGACATCATCACCCTCTCGGGCTTCGAGGGCGGCACCGGCGCCGCCCGCCAGCACGCCCTGCGCCACGTCGGCCTGCCCAGCGACATCGGCACCCGCGCCGTGCACCGGGCGCTGATGGAGGCCGGGCTGCGCAACCGGGTCGAGATCTGGGCCGACGGCGGCTACCGGACCGGCCACGACATCGTCAAATTGCACTGCCTCGGGGCGAACCGGGTCGGGTTCGGCACCCTGGCGATGGTCAGCCTCGGTTGCACGATCTGCCGCGGCTGCCAGCTCGACACCTGCCACGTCGGCATCGCGACCCAGATCGAGACGCCGGAGGAAGCGCAGGCCCACGGGCTGAAGAAGTTCACCCCGCAGGAGGTCGACCTTGCGGCCGAGAGCTGCGCCCGCTTCTTCTCCGCGATGGGCGAGGAGGTCAAGCAGGTGGTCGCCTCGCTCGGCTACGACCGCGCCCAGGACCTGGTCGGCCGCTACGACCTGCTGGAGCAGGTCGCGGCCAAGGACACGGTCGACCTGGCGCCGCTGATCACCCCGCTGGACGAGCACCTCGATCTCGAACCGCTCGACCTGCCGGTGGCCGAGGAAGCGGAGGCGCGGGCCGAGGCCGGCCTCGTCGTCGCCCGGCCGATCCGGATGGAGGCGAAGGAGGCCTCGAGCCAGATCGCCGCGCTGGCGCCGGAAGTCTGCGGCGGCTCCCAGGTCCGCAGCCGGTTCCCGCGCGCGACCGACGCCAACGACCGCGTGCTCGGGACCGAGCTGGCGGGGGCGCTGGCGCGCTGGCGGATCTTCGACGACGGCCCCGAGCCGAACGAAGACGAGACCCTCGCGAGCCTCGAGTTCAACGGCGGCTCGATCGCCGGTCAGGGCCTCGGCGCCTTCAACTCCTACGGGCTGGCGATCCGGATCGAGGGCGGCGCCCAGGACGGCGTCGGCAAGACGATGCTGGGCGGCTCGATCTCGATCCTCAAGGGCAAGGGCGCGAAGGGCAAGCGCCTCAACGGCTCGGTCGGCAAGTCCTTCGCCTACGGCGCCCAGCGCGGCAAGCTCTACGTTCAGGGCTCGGCCGACTCGCGCTTCTGCATCCGCCTCTCCGGCGCCGACGTGGTGATCGCCGGCGAGCCCGAGGGGCCGATCGACGACAGCCGCGGCACGATCGCCAACCGCGCCAACATCAAGGGGTTCGCCTTCGAGTACATGACCAGCGGGCGCGCGATCGTCCTCGGCGACATCGGCCCCTGGGCCTGCGCGGGGATGACCGGCGGCCGCGTCTACGTCCGCCAGAACGCCTTCGGCGTCGACCGCGCCGCGATCGAAAGCCGCCTCGGCAGGGGTGCCAAAGTCGAACTCAAGGACCTCGACGCCGAGGCCCTGATCGACATCGACGACCTCCTGGGCGGCTACGCGAAGGAGCTGCGCGCCACCGACCAGGACGAGGAGGCGGACCGCGTCCTCAACCTGGCCGCCGACGCGACCAGCAACTTCCTGATGATCGTGCCGCTCAAGGTCCAGGCAGACCCGAGCATCTCGACCGAGTGATTCAGGTCTGCGTGGAGCGCCTTCCCGCCTGAGAGAGGGACTGTGAATCTCAAGTTGCTGTCCGAGCCGGCGGTGGCACTGGCTGCCGGTGTAGTGCTGACGCTGATCGTGGAGCGGACCCTGGGGCCAGGCTTGGATCGACTGATCTTTGCGATCAAGCAGAAGCGGAGTCAGGGAACCGATCCGGCGCCGATCTCCGGGATCTGGCGGGCGAGTTTTCTCTATCGATCCTCAGAGTCTTCCGAGACACTGGTCGACGAATACTTGATGGTCCTTCGTCGCGGGATCGGCGGAATCAGGGGTTTCAGCATCGAAAATACGCAGCGATCGTCCCTCACGCTGTCTCTCCAGGCCGAGGGTGAGGTTCTGACCGGAACCTGGCGCGAGAGGACGCCTGGAAGCGCAAGGGGGTATCACGGTGTCTGCCAACTCCTGCTTCGCCCGACCGGTGATCTGATGGAGGGAAAGTGGGTGGGGTTTACGCGCACCCGCGAAGTGGGCCATGGTCCGTGGGAGTATCAGCGGCTCACCGTCAAGACGGGTTGGATAACCAGGCGCAGGTACAAGAATGCACGCGGGCTGCGATGGCGCGAGGAGGCTGATCCAAGCCTGATTGCCGAACTGGAAACGCCAGGAACGTTGACGCGTTTTCCGCCGCTGTCGCTCGGCGGGTGAGACCGAGCGGGTTACTGCTGGCCTTCGAGCCGATCGGCGATTCCCCGCACCTCGCCCAGCAGTCCGTCGAGCATGCGCTCGGTGTCGGAGTGGATGCGCCACTCGGCTTGGCGGCGCTCCTCGGCCAGGTCGTCTAGGCGCTTCTCGAGGGTGGTGGTGCGGTCGTCCAGGCGCTTGATCGAGCGGTCGGTGCGCTTTTGGGATTTCTTGATCCTGGCTTTGACGTAGCGGCGGATGTCCTCCTGGGCGGTGTCGAGTTCGCGGCGGAGGTGCTCCTGCATCGCGTCCAGCTCGCCGCGGAGGTCGTCGTTGAGAGGCGCGTCCTGCTCGTCGAGCATCTGCTCGACCCCCTTGCGGACGCGTTCGATCTCCGCGTGGAGCTCCGCGCGGGCGCGCTCGGCCGAGGCCGAGATCGACTCCTCCCCGCCCGCGGGGCGGCCGGGGTCGTCCGGGATGGGGGCAGCGGTCACCGGCCCGAATCGTAGGAGCAGCAGGGGCGGGAAAAGTCGCAGCCAGAAGCGCGAGTCCGCGAAAACCCGGGCTCTGTAAGGGTTTTCGCGGACTCGGTGTCAGGCTTGCAGCAGGTACAGCCGGTAGCGGCCGATCGCCAGCTCGTCGCCCGCGTCCAGCTCGGCCAGGTCGACCTTGCGGCCGTTGACCAGCACGCCGTTGAGGCTGCGGTCGTCGAGGACCCGCGGCCGCCGGCCCCCTTCCGTTGCGAGCATCGCGTGGCGGCGGGAGACGCTCGGGTCGTCGAGGCAGACGTCGGCGGTCTCGCAGCGGCCGATCCGCGTCCATCCCTCGGTCAGGTGGAAGGTGACGGCCCTGCCGCGCTCGCGCATCGCCAGGTGGTAGCCGGCCCCGGCCAGCCCCGCGCTCGCCTCCTCCAGCCACGCCGGCGGCCCCGGCGTGGGGACGGGGGCGAATTCGAGGGTGGGGGAGCCGTGCTCCTGCAGCGAGGAGAAGATCGAGTCGCGGCGGAAGCGGGTCGACCCGCAGTGGGTGCACTCGGGCAGCTCGTCGGTCTCACGCAGCGAGAGCTGGGTGCCGCAGACGAGGCAGAAATAGGTGCCCTCTCCGGGCATCGTGCCGGTGGCGGCTGCTGCGCCGACTGGGGTGGTGCCAGCAGGGTCGAAAATGGAAAACAACTCCTTCCCGAATGGTTCTTCGATCCTAGCTCCGGCTCGCAGCCCTGTCACTCAAAAACCCCAGCGCGGTCGCGACGCGGCCCCGACATCTAGAATCGGCGCCCCGATGGGCCCGATCAGCACCGAAATCGAGATCGACCTCCCCCGCGAGCAGGTCTTCGCGGCGCTCGCCGACCTCGCCGAGCGGCCCTCGTTCACCGACCACTTCCTGACCGATTTCCACCTCCTGCGGATCGATCCGGTCGGGATCGGCGCGGGAGCGAGGTTCCGGGCCAGGGGGCCGCTGCGCAGCGTCTGGATGGACACCACGATCGTCGCCGCCGAGGAGCCGTTCCGGATCGTCGAGGAAGGTCTCGGCGGGCGCACCAACCGGATCCCCAACCACACCGTCTGGGAGCTGACCGAGTCGCCCGGCGGCCTGACCGCGGTCCGGGTCAGCCACTGGACCGAGCCCGGCGCCCTGGACCGCGGGCTCGAGCTGCTGAGCGCCGGCTCCCACTGGCAGGCCCGTGGCTGGCGCGAGGCGCTGCACCGCCTGCGTGACCGGCTCGAGTCCGACCGGCAGCCCGCCGAGCGGGTCGCCATCGCCGGCGGCAACCGCTTCGCGACGGGCATCCCGTAGGTCGCCCTCCCGGTAGGCGACGGGCATCCTCCCCTCCTATATAGACTCCGCGCCGCCGATGTCCCAGCACCGCCGCCCACTGCTGCCGCTGCTCGCGCTCCTGGCGCTGCTCGCGCTCGTCGTCGGGGTTTCCGCCTGCGGCTACGAGAGCGACTCCAAGCACGTGGAGGAGGGCGTCCCGATGGAGCTCGGCGAGCTGCACTACAACGCCCTCTTCTCCCGCTACCTGAACCCGAACGACTCCGAGGACGAGGCGTACCTGGTCGGCCAGCCCGAACCGCCGAAAGGCGAAAGCTACTTTGGCGTGTTCTTCGAGGTCCAGAACGAAAGCGACGAGCCGCAGACGCTGCCTTCGACGCTGACGATCACCGACATCGACGAGAACGAGTTCGAGGCGCTGGAGTCCGAGAGCATCTTCGCCCTCGAGCTCGGCGGCGAAGTCGAAGCCGAAGAACAGGTTCCGAAACTCGACACCGCCGCCCAGCTGGGCGCGATCGAGGGCTCGCTGGCACTCTTCCTGCTGCCGGAATCGGCCTCCGAGAACCGGCCGCTCACCCTCCACATCCCCGGCCATGACGGGGAAGAGGGCGGCGAAGTGACGCTCGACCTGTAAGGGTCGCCCCCCGCCGGCTCTAGAGCCCGGCCGAGAGGACTTCCGAGGCGATCGGCGCGGCGACTTCGCCGCCCGAGGCTTCCGCTTCGATCAGCATCACCCCGACTGCCAGGCGCGGCTTTCCCGCCGGGGCGAAGGCGCTGAACCAGGCGTCCTTGATCTGCACCGGGTTTTCCTTGTTCTCTTCGCCCGGTTTCGGCCCCAGCTCGGCGGTGCCGGTCTTGCCCGCGACCTGGGCCTCGGTGATCGCCCCGGCGGTGCCGGTCCCTTCGACGACGACGCCGATCATCAGCTCGGTCAGTTCCTCCGCCGTCTGCTTGGACATCACCCGCACCGGCTCGGTGCCGGACCGCAGCTTCTTGCCGAAGACGATCGAGGTCGGCTGGCGGAGGCCGTCGTTGGCGACGGTCTGCGCCACGCTCGCCATCTCCAGCGGCGTCGCCAGCACTTCACCCTGGCCGATCGCCGAGACGCCGAGGTCGATTTCTTCGCCGATCTCGGTCGGGATCGTCGATTCTTCGGGGTCGACTTCTTCGACGATCCCCTGGTCGTAGAGGGTCAGCGGCGAGTTGAAGCCGAACTTCTCCGCCGTTTCGACCAGCGTGTCGTTGCCGACCGCCGGTCCGAGCGGGGCGAAGACCGCGTTGCACGACTCGGCAAACGATTCGGCGAAGGTGCCGCCGCAGAACTCGCCGTTGGCGTTGTTGATGAAGCGGCCGCCGACGTTGACCCCGTCGGTGATTTCGAATTCGTCGTCGAGGCTGACCTCGCCTGCTTCCAGGGCGGCGGTGGTGGTGACGATCTTGAAGGTGGAGCCCGGGGGCTGCGGGGCGGAGAAGGCCTGCCCGGCCAGCGCCCGCACGTCGCCCTTGCGCGCGTCCAGCACCGCGACGCCGCCGGCGCGGCCGCCGAGCGCCGCCACCGCCGACTCCTGCAGGTCGGGGTCGATCGTGGTCTTCACCGCCGCCCCGGCCGTCGGCTTGGTCCTGGCCAGGGTGCGGACCGAGGAGCCGTCGCCGACGACCGCCACCAGCGAGCCGCCGGGCTTGCCGGCGAGGCGGTCGTTGAAGGCCTGCTCGAGGCCGCTGATCCCGACCGGGGTTTCCGGCGGGAAGCCGTGGCGGGCGAGCCGCGCCAGTTCTTCTTCGGAGGCTTCGCCGACTTCGCCGGTGACGTCGATCGCGGCGGTGCCGATCGGGTGTTCGCGTTCCTGGGCCGGCCCTTCGGCCAGCGCCGTGCCGTCGCGGGCGAGGATCGGCGCCCGTTCGGCCAGTTCGACGTCGGCGGCGAGCTCCTCGCCGGATTCGAGGCCGGGGAAGACCAGGCTCGGATCCCACTCGATGCCGCCGTCGGCGTAGGGAAGCCGGACCTCGCCCGCGACCGCTCCGAAGGCGACCGTCCCGACCGTCACCTCGACCGGCACGACCTTGGCGCCGTCGCTCTCCGTCGCGTCGCCCGCCGAGCCGGCATCGATCGTCCGCGCGGTCGCCGTCAGTTCGGCTTCGCGGTAGGCGGCTTCGAATGCCTCGCGGTCGACCTGCGCCTTCGAGCCTTCGCTCAGCTCCCCGTACATGCCTTTGAAGTTGCGCCCTTCCCAGGCTTCGACGAAGCGGTTGGCAGTGTCCTTCTCGGGTGAGCCGGGCGAGCCCATGACGACGCCGACGATGAACGCCAGCAAGGCGATGGCCGCCAAGGGGGCGGCGCGGGTCAGCAGGCGGCGGCGGCGCACCGCCGCGGACGGGATAGAGGCCACCGACGAAAAATAGTGGAGGAAAAGGAGGGAACCGCTGGCGTGCTTCTATTCCGGGGGTGACCGTGCTGGACTGGGCGATCCTCGCCTTCACCTTTGCCCTCGCCCTCTGGGGCTATCGACAGGGGTTGATCGTCGGCGCGCTGACCCTCGTCGGGTTCGGGATCGGCGCCTTCGCCGGCAGCCGGATCGCGCCCCTGCTGCTGACCAAGGGCGCTCACTCGCCCTACGCGCCGCTCTTCGGCGCCCTCGGGGCGCTGCTGGTCGGAGCGCTGATGGCGGTGACGGTGGAGAGCTTCGCCCTCGGGCTGCGGGAGAGGCTCATCCGCCGGCCGTTCCTGCAGGCCGCCGACGGGGCGGGCGGCGCGGCGCTGATCGCCTCGGTTGCCCTCGGTCTCGCCTGGATCTTCGGCGCCGTCCTCCTCCACGCGCCCTCGACGGCGCAGCTGCGCGCCGATATCCAGCAGTCGGTGATCCTGCGCAGCCTCAACGACGTGCTGCCGCCGTCGGGGCCGCTGCTGAACGCCCTCGACCGGGTCGACCCCTCACCGACCGTGTTCGGTCCCGCCACCCCGGTTGCTCTGCCGGACGCGAAGATCGCCCGGGATCCCGAGGTGCTCCATGCCGGCGACTCTGTGGTGCGGGTGCTCAGCACCGCCTGCGGGCTGGGGATCGAGGGCTCGGGCTGGGCGGTCGAACCGGGGATCGTCGTCACCAACGCGCACGTGATCGCCGGTTCCGACGACACCACCGTCACCACCCAGGACGGGACGGAGCTCGACGCGACCCCGACCTACTACCAGCCGCGCCGCGACCTGGCGCTGCTGCAGGTGGGGGCGCCGCTGCCGACCCTGCCGATCAGCTCGCGGCGCAGGGAGGGGGAGGACGCCGCCGTCCTCGGCTATCCCGAAAACGGCCCCTACGCGCTGGCGCCAGCGCGGATCGGCGAGACCCGGGCGACGATCAGCGAGGACTCCTACGGCAGCGGGCCGATCGAACGGACCATCGTCGCCCTCAGCGGAACCGTCCGCAGCGGCAACTCGGGCGGGCCGCTGGTCGACTCCGACGGCAGGGTCGTCGGCACCGTGTTCGCTGCGACCACGAGTGGCAGGCACGGCGGCTTCGCGATCCCGGCCGAGCAGGTGCGGGAAGCGCTGAGCCGGAGCGACCCCGAGGGTGTCGATACCGGGCCCTGCACGCAGTAGGGGGGCGGGTTGGGTGTCCCTCTCCGGGCACATCTCGCTACGGCCCTATGTTGAGCGCCCCTGAGAGGGACACCCAACCCCGCTGGCCCGTCACTTACGTTCTGTAAGCTCGGACGCCATGGAGCAGGCCAGCTCTACGCGGGTGAGGGAAGAGGTCGAGAGTGCGGTCTGTCCGCACTTTCACCGTGCCATCGAGCTGATCGGGAAGCGGTGGACGGGGGCGATCGTCGTTGCCCTGACCGAGCGGCCGATGCGGTATGGCGAGCTCGGCAAGGCGGTGCCCGGGCTCTCCGACCGGCTGCTCTCGCAGCGGCTGCGCGAGCTGGAGGAAGAGGGGCTGGTCGAGCGCCAGGTCGAAGCCGGCACGCCGGTGCGCGTCATCTACTCGCTGACCGTGGTCGGGCAGGAACTGGACCCCGTCCTCGGCGAGCTGAAGTCCTGGGCGAGACGGTGGAAGAAAGCCGCCGGGTGATTCACGTGGCACTGCGCATCTCTGTGTCCTTGATCTGCTTGGCCACGTGAACCACCCGGATCCCACTCCAGCCACGAGCTCGATCGACCTCCCGGGCCCGTTCGCGGTCGGCCGCTACGCGCGCAAACTCCAGGAGGAGATGCGCAAGCGGGCGCGGGTGCAGCTGATCGGCGAGGTGACCGGCGTCAGCCGCAGCAAGGTCCAGGCCTATTTCGAGCTGCGCGACGGCGAGGGAGCGATTCCCTGCGCGATCTGGCTCAACGACCTGGAGAAGGCGGGGCTGAGCGACGGCGCGCTGCGCGACGGGGCCGAAGTCGTGATCGGCGGCGGCCCCGACTACTACCCCGGCGGCGGCCAGGCCTCGCCGAGCTTCTCCTTCCGCGCCACGCACGTGCGCCTGGCCGGCGAAGGCGACCTGATCGCCCGGCTCGAGGCGCTGCGCAAGCAGCTCCGCGCCGAGGGCCTGTTCGAGCTGCAGAAGCAGCTGGCGCGGCCGCTGCTGCCGAAGGCGATCGGGGTCGTGACTGCCGAGCGTGGCGCGGCGCGGCGCGACCTCTGCGCCGGCCTCGAGCGCCGCGGCTGGGGCGGCTCGGTCGTCTGGGCCTTCGCCCCCGTCCAGGACCGCCACGCGGCGCCGGCGATCGGCAGGGCGCTGCAGGACCTGGCGGCGCGGCCCGAGGTGGAGGCGATCGTCGTCACCCGCGGCGGTGGCAGCCTCGCCGACCTCTGGGCCTTCTGCGACGAGACGCTCTGCCGCACGGTGGCGATGCTGCGGGTGCCGGTGGTCAGCGCCGTCGGCCACGAGCGGGACAGCACCCTGATCGACGACGTCGCCGCGGTCGCCTGCTCGACCCCGACCCACGCGGCGGAAGCGGCGGTGCCGCTCGACTGCCTGGCGGCGCGGACCCACCTCGAGCGCTGCGCGGTGGCGCTGCGGCGGGCGGGGGAGGGGGCGATCGACGCCCGCTCCCGCCACCTCGGCGCCCTGGCCCGCGGTCCGGCGCGGGCGCTGCAGCGGCAGCGCTCCGACCTCAACCAGAAGATCCGCGAGATCCGCGCCGCCGCCGAACGCGGGGTCGCCGACCGGGCATCGTTCCAGCGGCGGATCGGGACGGTGGTGCTGGAGCGGGCGCGGCGGCGGGCGCTCGGCGCGGACATGCAGCGGCAGCGCGAGGCCCTCAAGCGGGCGGCGGTGGCGCTGCGGGCGCACGAGCCCGAGCGCACCCTGGAGCGCGGCTACGCCCTGGTCGAGGGCGAGGACGGCGAGCCGCTGACCAGCGCCGCAGAGGCCGGCGCCGCGGAGCGCATTAGCCTTCGCTTCGGCGATGGACGAGTCAGAGCAAAGCCAGAGCGCGGCGACGGTGCCTGAGTCCTACGAGTCCGCGGTCAAGCGGCTCGAGGAGATCATCGACCGGCTCGACTCCGGTCAGGCCGGCCTGCGCGAGACGCTCGACCTCTGCAAGGAGGGCAAGGAGCTGGTCTCCTTCTGCGCCGCCGAGCTCGACGAGGTCGGCGAGGGGCTGAAGGAGCTAAACCTCGACGACCTCGCCGCCCGCCTCGACGCCCCCGGGGCCGGAGCAGAGGCCCCTTAGCGCCGGGCAGCCACGGCAGAGGGACCAGTCGCGTTCCTCCGGGGCGGCGACCGGGAACTCGCCGCGGCCGATGCGGGCGATGGTCGCCTCCAGCTCGGCGCGGGCCGAGGTCATCTCCTCGGCACTGAGAAGCGAGACCGCCGGCTCCCCGGGGCGCTCGAGGAAGACGTAGGCGACCTCGACCTCGGGGGAGCCGAGCGCCTCGGCGACGGCGAGGGCGTAGATAGAGCGCTGGATGCCGTAATGGGCGGCCCGCTCGGCCGGATCGGCCCCGTCGAGGCGGTCGGTCTTGTAATCGATCACCAACGGCGGCGCCCCGTCCCTCTCCACCAGCAGGTCGATCGACCCGCGCAGCACGGTGCCGCCGATTCCCAGCAGCAACGGCACCTCCGCCCGCACCAGGGTTGCTTCAGCAGTAATCCTCTCGCGCAACGGCGACCCGATCCACTGCCGCACGGAATCGATCAGCTCTCGCGCCACCCGTCGGGATGGGGTCCCCCTCTCAGGACGCTCAACATCGAGCCATTGGCGAGATGTGTCCGGAGAGGGGGACCCCATCCCGACGCCAGCGGCCAGGGCATGACGAAGAGCCAGCTCCTCGCTCGGCTCCACCCACCCGTTCGCCTGGCTCCACTCGAGCAGCGCGTGCACCGCGGCGCCCCGCGCCGTACGTTCTTCGCGCGCGGAGGGCTCACCTTCGTTCCCCGGTTGCGACTCGCTGCGCGCCAGGCCCAGGACCCGCTCCAGGTAGAAGCGGTAGGGGCACTCCTCGTAAGCCGAGATCGCGGTGTAGGAGAGGGGGCGGCTGGGGACGATCGGTGGTTTGCGCTCGACCAGCGGCGGCGGACCCTCGCCGAGTCCCCGCTCACCCGCGCCTTCGCGGCGCAGCTCCCGCAACTCGGCGGCCCGCTCGGGCGAGGGCAGGTTGACCCGCGCCTGGAGCTCGGAGGGCTCGAACTCGGCCTCCAGTCCCGGACGTGGCTCAGGCGGCGCCACCGGCACCGTCGCGTCGGCGTCGCGCGGGAGCCCCAGCGCCTCGACCAGCCGCTCGACCACCGGCCTGCCCTTCGTCTCGCGGCCATCTTTCGGGTTGACGACGCCGCTGAGGATCAGGTGCTCGCGGGCGCGGGTGGCGGCGACGTGGAACAGCCGCAGCTCCTCTTCGGCTTCGCGCTCCCCCGACTCCTCGCAGAGATCTGCATAGTCGTAGAGGTCGATCTTCGGGCGGCCGAGGCGGAGCAGGCGCAGGCCGACCCGCGGCTGCTCCTCCCGCCCGATCGCCAGCAGCGGCGCCCGGTTGCCGTTCAGCAGCCGGCGCGAGAGGTCGGGGACGGCGACGAGGCCGAACTCCAGCCCCTTGGCGTTGTGGACGGTCATGATCCGCACCCCGTCGTGGCCCTCGGCGGCGGTCGCGGCCTGGGCCTCGGCGTCGCCCTCCGCCCGCGCGGCGAGGAAGTCGAGCAGGCCGCGCAGGTCGCGCCCCTCGCGCGACTCGAACTCGGCCGCGAGCCGCGCCATCTTGCGGACGTTGGCAAAGCGGGCCTCGCCGGCCGGGCGCGAGAGCACCGCCAGGTCGTATCCGGTCTCGGTCACCACCGCCTCGACCAGGGCGCTGAGCGACAGCCGTGGCGCCCGCTCGCGCAGCGAGGCGACGGTGGCAAAGAAGCGCGCCAGCAGCTCACGCTCGGCGTCCGGGATTCCCTGCAAGCGCTCCGGGTCGGCCAGCTCCGCCTCGCCGCTGCCGGCCGCGGACTCGACCGCGGGCCAGACGTGGCGCCGCTTGCCGGCGGCCCGGCGCAACAGCCAGAGCGTGTCCGGGGCGACCGCGCAGGCGGGGGAGGCGAGGGCGCCGAAGAGGGCGTGGTCGTCGAGCGGGTTGGCGATCACCGCGAGCAGCGCGCAGACGTCGGCGACCTGCTGCTGGGACCAGTAACCGCGGCCGCCGACCACGTAGGGCCGCAGGCCGGCGCGTTCGAGCGAGTCCTCGTAAGCGTCGAGGTGGGTGAAGGCGCGCAGCAGGACGACCATCTCGCCCCTCGGCACGCCGGCGTCGGCCAGCTCGCGCAGGCGGGCGGCGACGAAGCGGGCCTCGGCCAGGCAGTTGAGCGGCGTCGAGCCGTCGATCGCCGGTTCCAGCTCGATCCCCTCGGCGTCCCAGCCGTCGCGCGCGGTCAGCAGCAGCTCGACGGCCGGCTTCGAACCAGCGACCTCGCGCGTGTGAAGCGAGAGGTTCCCCGCCCGCAGCGGCGTGTAGGCGCCGCCGAGCAGCGTCTCGCCGAAAAGGTTCACCGCCCCGATCACCTGCGGCCGCGAGCGGAAGTTGCCGCTCAGCTGCATCAGCTCTGCGTCGGCGCGGCGGTCGATCTCCTCGCGCCGGTGGCGGAAGACCTCGAGGTCGGCGTGGCGGAAGCCGTAGATCGATTGCAGCTCGTCGCCGACCACGACCAGCTCGGTCTTCGGCCCGCGCAGGGACTCGATCAGCCGCAGCTGCAGCCGGTTGGTGTCCTGGAACTCGTCGACGAGGATCTGGCGGAAGCGCCCGCGGTAGTGCTCGCCGATCTCGGCCCGCTCGAGCAGGCGCGCGGCGAGGATCTGCAGATCCTCGAAGTCGATCCCCGCCCGCCGTTCCTTCGCCGCCTCGAAGCGGGTGGAGAACAGCTCCAGCAGCGCGGCCAGGTGCCCGTAGACGGCGCCGCCCTCGCCCGCCTCGGCCAGCCGGGCTGCCGCCGCGTCGACCGCCTCTCTATATGAGGCGAGGCCCTTCGCCTTGCTTTTCGTCCCGAGCGCCAGCAGCTCGTCGAGGCTCGGCTCCGCCCCCGGCGACCTGAGCAGCGCCAGGGCCCGCTCGGGCAGATCGCGTTCGGCCTCAGCCCGCTTGCCGTTGCTCTCGTTCAGCTCCGCCAGGCACTCCTCGGCCGCCGCGACCACCCGCCCCAGCGCCGCTCCGGGGTCCGGCGGCGGCGGCTCGGGCAGCTTCGGGTCGGCGCTGCCGCGGCTGCGCAGCTCGTCGTGGACGGCGGCGATCATTCCCCGCAGCCCTTCCAGGTCGTAGGCGGCGACGGTCTCCTCGCGGGCCGGGTCGCCCTCGGCGAGGAACTCGAACACGGCGTCGTCGAAGGCCTCGCGCGCCGCGCGCGCAGCCTCCGGCGCGTCCAGCACGCGGAAGTTCGGGTCGACCCCGGCGGCGACCGGGTGGGCGGCGAGGACGCGGTTGCAGAACCCGTGGATCGTGGTGATCCAGGCGCCGCCGATCCCGGCCAGCGCCGCCGCGGCGCGCTCGGAGCCGCGCCCGGACCGCCGCGCCAGCTCGGCCCGGATCCGCTGCCGCAGCTCGGCCGCGGCCTTGTCGGTGAAGGTGAAGGCGAGGATCGAGTCCGGTGCGAGGCCGGAGTCGCAGACCAGGCGGCAGTAGCGGTCGACCATCACCCCGGTCTTGCCGGTACCGGCTCCCGCCTCGAGCAGCACGTCGCGGCCGCGGACGGCGATCGCCGCGGCCTGCTCCGGGGTCGGCTCGCGCGCTGCCACCGTCGCCTCCCCGGCGCTCATCGCTCCTCGCTCTCCTCGTCCTGCTCCCAGCGCGGCGCCCGGTCGCGACGGCAGATCGGCGCGAAGGTGCAGTAGGAGGGGCAGACGTCGTGGCCGCGCAGGCCCGGTCGCGGTCCCGGGTCGCGGCGGATGTCCCCGGTCCGCATCCGGGCGACGATCTCGCCGGCGCGGCGGCGCGAGTCCTCCAGCAGCTCCTCCAGCGCCTCGGGCTCGACCACGTCCTTGGGGTAGAGCCCGTACCCGGCCAGCTCGCCGGCGGCCGCGGTGGAGACGACCCCGCGCGGGCGCCGGCTGGAGGTGCCGCGCAGCGGGTGGTACAGCGCCGCGGCAGGCTTCCCTCCCCAGTGCTCGGCGACCGCCAGCAGGTAGAGCGGCAGCTGCATCTTCGCCCGCTCCTCGAACTTGTCCAGCGGGGTGACCTGGGAGGCGAGCTTGTAGTCGATGACCACGGCGCGGCCGTCGCCGGAGCGGTCGACGCGGTCGACGGCACCGTGCAGCCCCCAGCCGCCGAGGTCCAGCACCGGGCGCTCGGCGTCGGGGTGCTCGCCGAAGCGGGCCTCGAGCAGCCACGGCTCGAAGCCGCCCGGGTCGCGCTCGGCCTCCTCGGCGAGGAAGCGCTCCAGCAGCCGCTCGACCCGGCGCGCCATCGCCCGTTCGGCCGGGTGGTCGCCCAGCTCGCGCTCGGCGACGATCTCGGCCAGCAGCGTGCGGCCGCGCCCGGTCCACGCGGCCAGCGTCTGCGGCCTGGGCAGCGGGTCGCCACCTGGCCGCTCGTTGAAAAGGCGGTCGAGTGCCTCGTGCATCAGGCCGCCCTGGACGAGGGGATCGGGAACCGGGTCGAGCAGTTGCGGGTCCAGCTCGTGGCCGGCGAACCAGCGGTAGGAGCAGCCGTCGAACTCCTCCAGGGTGGTGCCGCCGTAGGCGGCCACCGCGGCCAGCGACTCGACCGCCGCCGGATTGGTCATCGGGCCGGGGGCGCGCGAGGCGGCCTCGGCGCGGCGGGCCCGGGCGATCCGGGCGGAGATCCGCGCCCCCGGCTCCCCGTCGATCCCGACCGCGGCCAGCAGTTTCGCCGCCTCGGCGCCGGGCCCGTGGGCGGTGAGCGCCCGCGCCAGCTCGCCCTCGGACGGCGCCTCGGCCAGCGGCGCCACCACCTGCGCCAGGTCGCGGGCGACCGTGATCCGCGCCTCGACGGGGTCCGGCTCGGCGCCGTCCGGCGCCGGCGCCAGCAGCGCCCGGACGTCGTCGAGCAGCGGCGATCGGGCGCTGGCGGCGCCGTTCTCGTCGCTGTCGCGGTAGGAGAGGACGAGGCTGCGGCGGGGGAGGGCGAGACAGGCGTGGAAGAGGTAGCGCTCCTCGGCCTCGGTGTCGCGCCGGGGGTCCAGGCCCAGGGTGGCCCGCTGCGCCTCGGAGAGGAACGGGTCGGCGCCGCGGTCGCGGCGCGGGAACTCGCCGTCCTGCAGCGAGCCGACGACCACGTGGTCGAAGCGGGCGGCGCGCAGGCGGTAGGGGCTGGCGATCCGCACCCGGCCTTCGACCGGCCCCGACCAGACCCGGAAGTCGAGCTCCGCGATCGTCCCCGCCAGCTCGTCCGGCCGGGGGGCGAGGTCGCCCAGCTCGGCGAGGTCGGCCATGGCGCTGGAGATCGCCGCCGCGGCGCGCAGCTCGACCCCGTCGCCCCGCTGCAGCGCCGGCCCGTCGTCCGCGTCGCGCAGCGGCCGCGCGGCCATCGTCGCCGCCAGCGCCGCGACCTCCGCCGCCAGCTCGGCCGGTGACCGCTCGGCGGTCGCGCGCAGGCGCAGCAGGTCGCGTGGCGGCTCGCCGTCGTCCCCCTGCCAGAGGAGCAGTGCCGCCTCGGCGTCGCGCACCCGGCGGCGCCGCAACCGCCGCTCGAACCAGTCGATTCGGCCGAGGGAGAAGCCCGAGGCCCCCCGCAGGTAGCGTAGGAAGTCGGCCGCACGTCCGGCGCCGAACGCGGTCTCCAGCAGTGCGGTCAGGGTGCCGCCGACGCTGGTCTGCGCCACCGGCAGCTCGGCCTCCAGTGCGGTCGCGATCCCGTTTGCCTCCAGCGCCGCCTGGATCTCCGGCCCGCGGCGGGAGGGGTCGCGGAGCGCGATCGCGATCTCGGCCGGGTCGGCACCGCCGCAGACGAGCCGCGAGACCCGGGCCGCGATCGCCTCCGCCTCGGCCCTGGTGCCGGCCGAGCGCATCAGGGTGAGGCTGCCGTCCGGTTCCATCCGTTCCGGCCGCGCCGCGCCGAAGGAGCGCTCGAGCTGGAAGAGGAGCGGGCTCTCGGTGTTGCCCGGGTCGGCCTCGGTCCGCGCCTCCTGCGCCGTCCCCAGGTCCCGCAGCCGCCCCAGCAGCCGCTCGCGGACCTGCAGGGCGGCGCTCCCTTCCTCGTACGGCAGGGCGACGGTGACCTCGGCCGGCCCGGCGAGCGCGGCGAGGAGCTGGAACTGATTCTCGGTCAGGTCGTCGAAGCCGTAGAGGAGGACCGGCCGCGCGCCCCAGAAGGAGCCGTCGCTGCGCAGGTGGGCGATTGCCTCGCAGGCGATGCCGTGGGCGTCCGTGCGCCCGGTCCTCCGTCGCAGCTCCTCGTAGCCGCTGTAGAGGGTGGCGAGGTCGCTGAGGTAGGCGGAGCCTTCCAGCGTCGCGGCGCTGGCCTCGACCTCGTCCGGCTCGATCCCGGCGCCCTGCAGCTCGTCGATCAGCCGCTCGAGGGCGCCGGCGAAGCGCGGCCGCGCGGCGGAGCGGCGGAGCGGGCCAAGGCGGCCGCGGCGGGACTCGATCGCCGCCGCGATCGTCCGCAGCCGCTGCGCGGCGGAGAGCTCGGCCCCGGGCGGCGCCCCGGCGGCGGTGGCGACGGTGCGAAACAGGGCCCCGAAGGTCATCGCCGCGCCGCCGAGCAGGGCGCCGCCGCCGCAGAGCTCGCGCTCGAACCAGAAGACGTCGTCGACGGTCGGCACGACCAGAATCGGGTCGTGCTCGCGGGCGGCGGCGAACTGACGCCGGATCAGGCCGGCGCGGCCCGAGTTGGGTGGTCCGTAGATCAGCTTCAGGGGCACCCGCCCGAGCCTACGGACGGCTCCGGCGCTGCCTGCCGGGCGCATCGCGCGACCCCGCAAACTGGGGGGTTGGAGGGCATCTTTTGGCGTCTTCGGCCGCCTCTACCTTTTCCCCAGCCGATGTCCATCTGCTTCGTAGACCCCGCCGATGCGATCCGCGCCATCTCCGACTCGATCGGACGTGAGGCGCGCCGTCAGCTGCTCGGCGAGGCGGTCCGCGCCTGGGTGGACGAGATCCCCGAGGCCGAGCTCGAAGTCCACTACGCCAAGGCGATCGCCGAGCTCGACGAGCATGACCTCTCGATGCTCGCCGCCTGGCACGGATCGCTCGAGGTCGGCCAGCCGGTCCCCAACCGCGACTTCCTCATGGGCGCCTTCAGCTCGCTCGGCGAGAACCGCCGCGAGGCGCTCAAGCTCGCCGCCGGCTTCCGCGGCGAGGAGGCCGTCGACTCCGGGGTAACCGAGGAGGACGCCCTGGAGCTGGTCCTCAGCCTCCTCGGCCCACCCCGCCTGATGGAGCTCGCCGCCGAGGCGCTGGAGCTTTACGTCTGGGACCGGGCGGGTAGCGACAACTAGTTGGACGTTCCCCCGCAAGCGATAGTCATCTTCGGCGCCACCGGCGACCTCGCACGGCGGAAGCTGCTGCCGGGGCTGCTGCGGTTGTTCCAGGCGGGGCTGATGCCGGAGTTCCGGATCATCGGCGTCTCGATCGAGGAGATCAACGACGCCCGCTTCCGGGCGATCGCCGAAGCGGCCTGCCGCGAGCACGCCCGGCACGCCTTCGGCGGCGAGGAGTGGCACGAGTTCTCCAGCCGCCTCTCCTACGTGCCGCACTCGCAGGCGCCGGCGGGGCTGCGGGAGGCCGTCGCCCGAGCCGAAGCCGAGCTCGGCTCGGAGATGCGCCTGCTCCACTACCTGAGCGTGCCGCCGGCCGCCGCTCCCGACGTGATCCAGATCCTCAAGACCTGCGGGCTCTCGGAGCGCTCGCGGGTGATCATGGAGAAGCCCTTCGGGACCGACCTGGCCAGCGCCCTCGAGCTCAACCGGATGGTCCATGAAGTCATCGGCGAGGAGCAGGTCTTCCGCATCGACCACTTCCTCGGTAAAGAGGCGGCGCAGAACATCCTTGCCCTGCGCTTCGCCAACGGCCTCTTCGAGCCGATCTGGAACCGCAACCACATCGACCACATCCAGATCGACGTGCCGGAGACGATCGGGGTCGGTTCGCGGGCGCAGTTCTACGAGAAAACGGGCGCCTTCCGCGACATGGTCGTCACCCACCTGTTCCAGATCCTCGCCTTCGTCGCGATGGAGCCGCCGACGGCGCTGGCGCCCGACCCGATCACCGACGAGAAGAACAAGGTCTTCCGCAGCCTGCAGCCGCTCGACCCGAGCCAGGTCGTGCGCGGCCAGTACGAGGGCTACCGCGAAGAAGAGGGGGTCGACTCCGGCTCCAGCGCCGAGACCTTCGTCGCCCTGCGCTGCGAGCTCGACAACTGGCGCTGGAGCGGCGTCCCCTTCTACCTGCGGACCGGCAAGCGGCTGGGGGAAAGCGCCCGGATCATCTCGATCGCCTTCCGCGAGCCGCCGCACGCGATGTTCCCCGAGCACTCGCGGGTCGGCCGCTACGGGCCCGACCACCTCACCTTCGATCTCGACGAGTCCTCGCGCGTCTCGCTCTCCTTCTACGGCAAGCGGCCGGGGATGGGGATGGTCCTGGAGAAGGCGAGCATGCAGTTCTCGCTGGAGGAAACCGACTACCGCGGCGAGACCGTCGAGGCCTACGAGCGCCTGATCCGCGACGCGATGATCGGCGACCGCACCCTGTTCACCACCGCGCCCGGGATCGAGCGCCTCTGGGAAGTCTCGGAACCGCTGCTGCGGGATCCGCCGCCGGTCAAGCCCTACCCGCAGGGGTCGTGGGGACCGGCCGAGATCGGCGCCCTGATCGCGCCCCACGGCTGGCGGCTGCCGTTCGCCCGCCGCTGGCGGCAGGCACCGGCGGCGATCTAGGCGTTAGGCGAGCGCCGCACGGATCTCGGCGATCGCCTGCGCGTTGTCGCGGAAGTGGACCGCCTTCATCCCGGCCGCCTCGGCGCCCTCGATGTTCGGTTCCAGGTCGTCGATGAACAGGCACGCCTCCGCCGGCATCCCGATCCGCTCCAGGGTCAGATCGTAGATCCGCGCTTCCGGCTTGCGGCAGCCGACGAAAGCGGAGTCGACGATCTCCTCGAAGATCTCGTCGACCGGCAGCATCGCCCGCCAGAGCGGCTCCCACTCGCGCACGTTGTTGGTCAGCATCGCCATCTTCAGGCCGCTGTCCTTGAGCTCGTGCATCAGGGCGATCATCTCCTCGTTGGGGTGCAGGGCACCCCAGAACTTGCGGCGGAAGTGGTGCAGGTGGGGGCGGTGGTCGAGGATCGATTCGAGCCCGTCCTCGAGCCGCTCGATGAACTCGTCCTCGCTGATCTCACCCCGCTCGAGCCGGAAAAGGGGCAGATCCTCGTCCTCGGCGAGCCCCGCCCGCATCGCCTTGCCGAGGGTTTCCGGCGAGATCCCGACCTCGTCCTGGAAAGCGGCGAAGGCGGCGAGCAGCGGCGTCGTCAGCACGCCGCCGAAGTCGGAGACGATGGCCCTGATCTCAGCCATCGCCGCTGCGGGAGACCTCGTAGGTGCCGAGCCCCTCGCGCCCCTCCACCGACCAGCGGAAGAAGGCGATCTGGGAGTCGCTGCCCTCGCGGCTGATGTTGACCGCGCTGATCAGGGTGCCGGCGCCGCGCAGCGGCCGCATCTCCTCGGTGTCGGGCCAGAGCTCCAGCGTCGCCCGCCGCTGCACCCCGTCCTCGCCGTACTCGGTCGAGAGCAGCGCCTCCTCGAAGGTCAGCGGAGCCCCGTCGGGGTCGCAGAGGACCGCGTCGACCTCCTCGTCCCCGTGCCCGCGGCCCCCCGCAGGCAGGGTCGAGGTGAGGGCGAGCAGCCCTCCGTCGGAGAAGACGATCCCGATCGACCGCCGCACGATCCGCGCCCCGTGGCTCATAGCCCGGCAGCCTAGTGACCGAGGAAGCGCTGTAGAGGTTATGCACCCCATAGGGGCCAAAAGCTCTACGGCGCCCCTACTTTAGATTTCTCGCCCATGTCCGAGCTGACGATCCGCGACGCCGACCCCACGCGCGACGCCGCTGCCTGCGCCGCGATCTACGCCCCGCACGTCGAGGGCAGCCCCGTCTCCTTCGAGGAGCGGGCGCCGGACGCGGCTGAGCTGGGGGCGCGGATCCAGCGCCACGGCGCCAGCCACGCCTGGCTCGTCGCCGAAAGCGGGGGAGAGGTCGTCGGCTACGCCTACGCGACCGCCTTCAACGAGCGCCCCGCCTACCGCTGGAGTGCCAGCGTCTCCGTTTACATCGCCGCCGGCGCCCGCGGCCAGGGCATCGGCCGCGCTCTCTACGAAGCCCTTCTCGAGCGCCTGCGCGAGCGGGGCTTCCACATGGCCTGCGCCGGCATCACCCTGCCGAACGAGGCGAGCGTCGGCCTGCACGAATCCCTCGGCTTCGAGGGGATCGGGGTCAACCGCCAGATCGGCTGGAAGGAGGGCGCCTGGCGCGACGTCGAATGGTTCCAAATGGAGTTGGCCCCGGTCCCCGACGGACCGCCGCCGGAGCCGCGCTGAGGGCCCGGCTACCATGCAGCAATGAGCGAGAACCCCGCACCGACCGACGCGACCACCGACGAAACCCTCACCGAGGAGGATGTCTACGAGGTGCTCGAGGAGGTAATCGATCCCGAGCTGGGCCTCGACTTCGTCTCCCTCGGCCTCGTCTACGACGTCAACATCGAGGGCAGCGAGGTCTACGTCACCTTCACCCTCACCACCCCCGCCTGCCCGATCGGCCCCCAGGTCTCCGAACAGATGCGCGAGTTCGTCGGCGACATGCCCGGCGTCACCGGCGTCCACCCGAAGATGGTCTTCGACCCCGCTTGGACCCCGGAGATGATGACCGAGGACGCCAAGTTCGCGCTGGGATTCTGAGGCGGTAAAAGAGGTGCGCTAAGCCGGCGTGGTCGACCTCGCCGTTTCGCTCGCATCCCACCTTCTCGGCTACCCGCCTCGATGGCGCGTTCGTCGGCAGTACCAGGGCGATCAGCTCCTCGATCTGCAGCTCAGCCGCCCAATTGACGGCCGCGGTTGCCATCTCGGTCGCGTAGCCGCGATTGTGCAGGGGGGGCTCGATGCTCCAGGCGAGCTCGACCATGGCGGTGTCCTCGACCACGGTCCAGTGGAGGCCGCCGCGGCCGGCGAAGGCGCCGGTCTGCTCCTCGATCAGCAGCCAGGGGCCGAAGCCGTGGTTGGACCAGTGGGCCTGGTCGCCATCGACTAGTTCGTCGAGGGCGCCGAGGTTGAAGGGAGGCAGGGGAGGGGGTCGCAGCCAGCGCTCGACCTCGGGCTGTGTGAAGTGAGCGTGGTAGAGGGCGCGGTCCTCGGCGGTCGGCTGGCGGAGAAGGAGGCGCTGCGTTCGCCGCTCCTCCACCGCCTCAGCCCCGGTCGCCGCCGGGCAGCCGCGGATCCACGCCATCGTCCTGCGGCGGCACTTCTTCGGCCGTGCCCTCGAAGTCGTAGTCGCGGCCGGGGCGGGGCCCCGCGCTCCCGGGCGGCGGTCCGAACGGGCCGCGCCCCCCGCCGGGGACGCCGATCACGGCGAATCGCCCGACCGTGAACCGTTTCAGCAGCCGGCGGGCGATCGCTCGGGTCGGCGGGATCAGCAGGAAGAGGCCGAAGACGTCGGTGATGAAGCCCGGCGAGAGCAGCAGGGTGCCGCCGATCACGATCAGCACCCCGTCGGCGACCTCCGTGCCGGGGAACCGTCTCGCCGTCAGCGCCTCGTTGAACCGTCGCCAGGCGGTCCGTCCCTGGTGTTTGAGCAGCATCGAGCCCAGCACCGCGTCCGCCAGCAGGAGCGCCAGGGTCGGCCAGACGCCGATCCACTGCCCGACCTGGATGATCACGTACAACTCCAGGATCGGGATGACGATGAAGAGGACGATCAGAAACGGCATGGGGAAAGCCTAGAGAGGTGGTCGTGTCGCCTTTGTCCCCTGCGGGGAGGACAAAGGCGACAGCTACGCGGCCTTGACCTTCTTGCCGGCCGCGGCCTCGAGCTCGGCCAGCGATTCGCTGAGGCCGTCGCTGACGACTTCGATGTCCTCCATGCAGTCGTAGTCGGCCAGCAGGCCGAACCCGACCTTGCCGTTGTAGCTCATGATCGCCACCGCCAGGCAGTGGTTCTGCGGCAGGAAGGCGACCGGGTAGACCTCCTCCAGTTCCTTGCCGAGGACGTAGAGCGGCATCTGCGGGCCGGGCACGTTGGTGACGATGGTGTTGAAGAGGCGGGTGGAAAAGTTGATCCGCGAGGCCTGGGCGAGCAGGGTCGGCGGCGCGAAGTCGTTGAAGCGGGAGATGACTTCGGCCCCCAATGCCTGTTTCGAGCGCTTCAGCCCCGCCATCGAGTCGCTGATCGTGCGCAGCCGCCGCACCGGGTCCTCGATGTAGACCGGCAGCGGCCCCCGCATCAGGGCGATCCGGTTGCCGAGGTCGCCGCGCTCGTCCTGGGTGCGAATCGAGACCGGCACCAGCGCCCGCATCTCCAGCCCCTCGGTGCGGACGCCGCGCCCGTGCAGCCACTTGCGCAGCGCACCGGTGACCACGGCGAGGACGACGTCGTTGACGGTGCCGCCGAGGGCGTCCTTGATCTGCTTGAAGGTCGCCAGCTCCGACCGCGCCCAGACGTAGCGCCGGTGCGGGCCGATCTCCTGGTTCAGCGGCACGTCCGGGGCGGGGTCGGCGAAGGCGGTGACGATCTCGCCGACGCCCTCCAGCCCCTCGACCAGCTTGCGCGCCGTCGTCTCCGGATTGCGGACCGCGTCGACCGCCCGCTCGGCCAGCTTGACCGGGGCGGCGACCGCGTCGGCGAGCCCCCGCGCGACCAGCTCGGTCGTGCCCGGTTCCGGCTGCGGCACCCAGTCGTCCTCGAGCTGCATCGGCTTCGCCACGCGCTCGAGGTCGAAGAGGACGGTGCCGATGTCGACGCCGGAGATCCCGTCGACCATCGCGTGGTGGGTCTTGGTCAGGATCGCGAAGCGGTCGCGCTCGAGGTTCTGCGCCAGCCACAGCTCCCAGAGCGGCTTGGAGCGATCGAGCTGCTGGGAGAAGACCCGCCCGGCCAGCCGTTTCAGCTGCGCCTCGCCGCCCGGTTCGGGCAGCGCGGTGTGGCGGATGTGGTAGGTCAGGTTGAAGTTGACGTCGTCGGCCCAGAGCGGCCGGCCCGCCTCCAGCGGCGGCACGACGAGCTTCTGGCGGAAGCGCGGCACCAGCGGCAGGCGGCTGCGGACGTGCTCGACCAGGTCGGTGTACTTCGGCGGCGGCCCCTCGAAGATGAGGATCGCGCCCACGTGCATGTGGCTGTTCGAATGCTCGTTGGTCAGGAACGAGGCATCGACGGCGGTGAGTCGGTCCAGGTGGCGTCCAGACGTTGCCATCCAGCAAGGCTACTCAGGCCGCAATTTCGGGGCGATCTCGCAGGGGTGGCCGCAAGCGCGCCATCGCTACCCTGCATGTATGCCTGCCGCCGCCACCGCGCCCAAACGGGTGCTGCTCGCCGCGCCGCGCGGCTACTGCGCCGGGGTCGACCGCGCCGTGCAGACCGTCGAGCGCGCGCTCGAGCTCCACGGCGCCCCCGTCTACGTGCGCAAGGAGATCGTCCACAACAAGCACGTGGTCGAAGAGCTGGCCAAGCGCGGCGCGATCTTCGTCGAGGAGGAGAACGAGGTGCCGGAGGGCGCGATGGTCGTCTTCTCCGCCCACGGAGTCGCCCCCAGCGTGCACGAGAACGCCGCCGCCCGCCAGCTGCGGACGATCGACGCCACCTGCCCGCTGGTGACCAAGGTCCACGTCTCCGCCCGCCGCTTCGCCGCCCAGGGCTACACGATCATCATGATCGGCCACGAGGGCCACGAGGAGGTCGAAGGGACGACCGGCGAGGCGCCCGACAGCATCGTCCTGATCGAAACCGCCGACGAAGTCGAGACGCTCGCGGTCCCGGACCCGAACAAAGTCGCCTTCATCACCCAGACCACGCTCTCGGTCGACGAGACCGCCGAGGTGATTGTCGCCCTGCGAGCCAAATTCCCCGGCATCGTCAGCTCCAAGTCAGACGACATCTGTTACGCCACCACCAACCGCCAGATCGCGGTCAAGCAGCTCGCCCGCGAGTGCGATCTGGTCCTGGTGATCGGCTCGACCAACTCCTCCAACTCCAACCGCCTGGTTGAGGTCGCGCGCGAATACGGCGCCGCCTCGCACCTGATCGACAACCACTCCCAGGTTCAGGAGCAGTGGCTGGAGGGTGTCGAGACGGTCGGGATCACCTCCGGCGCCTCGGCACCCGAGGAGCTGGTCGAGCGCCTGGTCTCCTTCTTCCGCGAGCGCGGTGCCGACGACGTCTCGGAGCTGCGGACCGTCCACGAGGACGTCCGCTTCATGCTGCCGAAGGAGATCCGCGACGAGGTGGCGGCGCGGGCCTGAGCCCACGCCGCCTCCAGTCTCTTGTCGCCCTCAGCCCTTCGAGGTGCAGGGGCGGATGACGGTGGCCGAGGCTTTGGTGCCGTCGTCGAAGACGCCGGTGCCGTGTGCCTGTAGGCGCCCATCCGGGCATTTCGCCATCAGGAAGCCCTTGTCGAACTTCAGTTTGAAGTAGGTGGGCGAACCGGCGCCGCCGGCGATTTTCGGAACCGTCGCGACCGCTTCGGTCCCGTAGCGGCCTTTGTTGACGTTCTTGATTTTCACCGTGGTGACGATCGCCGCGGTGACCGGTGCGGTCAGGTAGGCGTGGATGTAGAGCGTGGTGACGCCGCCTTTGAAACCGCCGTTGAAGGCCAGCAGATCGCTTTTGACGTCGATCGGGAGCTGTTCGGGGAATTCGACCTCGACTTCGGTCTTGCCTTCGCCGATGATCGCGGAGCCACACACTTTCCGGGCCGCTTCGGAAGTCTGCGCCTGCAGCTTTCCGGAGGTGCAGGTCGGTACTCCCTTGACGTTGACCTCGACGTTCTTGTCGCCCTCGAACTTGAATTCCCTGATCGCGGGCGGGTGCTTGTCGTCGACCGTCCGGAGTTTCGCCCAGAGCCAAAAGCTGATCGGCGTCAGTTTGTTCTTCGGCAGCGCCTGCGGCGAGAAGCTGCCGTCGTATTCGACTTCGAGGTTGCCGACGATCACCTTCTCCGGCTTCGCGGTAACGCTGGCCACGAGGGTCAGTCCTGCAAGTGCGACAACTGCAATCACGGCGGCCAGGTAGCCGCCACGTCTCCCGTTGTTCATATCCCTACCTCCTTGGGCAGGAACGTACCACTACCCGTCAAGATTTCCTTGACGCTCTGGTTCCCCGATCTAGTCGGCGTACGGTGCGTAGCGGTTGTGCAGCATCAGGTCGTTGCCGTCGGGGTCGGTGAAGAGGGCCATGTGGCAGACGCCGGTGTCGAAGGTCTCGCCGGCGAACTCGACGCCCTTGGCCTCCAACTCCTTGCGGGCGGCCTCGACGTCGTCGACGTGCAGCGCCGGGTGGGCGTTTTTCGCCGGGGCGAACTGCATCCCCATCTTCTCCGGTTCCCAGATCCCGAAGCAGGTGTCGCCGGCCCAGCACTCGAAGCGGCTGTTCTCGTCCGGTCGCAGGCCGAGGGTCTCGACGTAGAAGGCGCGGGAGCGCTCGGCATCGGTGGACGGGACGCCGATGAAGTCGGTCTTGGTGATCATCGTCTCTCCTCCTGCGGCGGGGCCGCGGATCTGTGGGGCCGCTCTCAGGGAATGCCGGCGGCGAAGCTGATCGACCAGATCTTTATACCCGGGGCGGGGCGAAGTATCAGGCTGTGGGCCTCGTGGCTCGGGTGTTCGGCCAGGGTCCGTAGCCCGGGTGGTCCGGACGGCAGGGTGCTCCACTCGCCGTCGATCTCGATCTCGATCTCCCCGCCGCCCTCCACCGCGGCGAAGGCGCCGCCGGCCTGGTAGTCGAGCGCCAGGTCCTCGCCGTCCTCCCCGGCGACCCAGGGCCGCTCCCAGGAGCCGCCCGGGAACTGCTCGGGCGTGGGGGGGACGACGCGGGCGCCCGGGCCGTCCGTGGGGCGAAGCGGCGCCATCGGCTCAGGCAGGTCCTGGAGGGCGTCCATCTCCCGCAGCTCGGCCTGGATTGCTTCCTCGGTCGCCCGGTATTCGCCCTCGCCGAAGTGGGCCCAGGAGAGCGCTCCGCCAAGGCTCCAGAGGAAGAGGCTGGGCCAGCCCTCGCATCCATAGGCGGCCCAGAGGTCGTGTTCGGCGTCGATCGCCACCGGGAAATCGACTCCGGCCTGTGCCAGCCCCGCGGCGACGTTCTCCGGCTCGGCGGCGAAGGGGAAGCGCGGGGCCTGGACCCCGATCACGCTCAGGCCCGCCTCGCGGTAGCGGCGCTGCCACTCGGCCAGGTAGGGGAGGGTCCGAACGCTGTTCAGCTGCGCGTATTCGACGAAGTGGACCAGCGCCGGGCCGCCTGCGGTGAGCGCCGGCATCGACTCCGGTTCGGTCCCGATCCAGGCCAGGTCGGAGGGCAGGTCGGGGGCGGCGATGTTCTCGCGTCCGGGGCGCACGGGGCGGACGTTATCCTGCTGCCGGAACCGAGCTCGTCACCTTCCAGAGAGGACTTGAGAATGAGAGAGGCGAGGAAGTTGACGATGGCGTTGCTTGCGCTGATCGCGGCAACCGCCCTGGTGGCCTGCGGCGGTGGCGACAGCGCCACCACCGAGACGAGCGGCGGCGAGAACGCACCGGTCACCGGCCAGTTCGCGCCCGTCGCCGACGCCCCCTCCGCCTATTCCATAGTCGGCGGCGAAGCCGAACTGGAGCGCTCCGGCGGCGGTACGACCGTCGCGATCTCCCTCAATGGCCTGGAGCCGAAAACCGCCTACATCGCCCACCTGCACTCCGGCGGCTGCGATCAGCCCGACCCGGGCGGTCCGCACTTCCAGTTCGAGAAGGGGGGCTCGGAGGAGCCGCCGAACGAGATCCACCTGCGGTTCACCGCCAACGCCGCCGGCGAAGGCGAAGCCGAAACCACGAGCAAGCGGGAGGTCCCGGCCGGCGAAGCCGGCTCGATCGTCCTCCACGTCGACGACTCGCACGAGATGACCTCGGTCGAGGCTGACGAGCCCGAAGTGGAAACGATCTTCGTCCACGAAGGGGTGGATCACTCCCAGGAAGGCTCAGGCCATCCCGGTGGCGAGCCGCAGCAGGCCCAAAGCGGCAAGGTCGCCTGCGCTGATCTGGAAGGCGCCGCCGCGGGCGCCGGCGAATCGACGGCTGACGTCGAAGGGGAAGTGCCGACGGTCGTCGTCCGCGACGGCGAGCCGGTCGGCGGCGTCCAGACGCTCGAATTCGACGCCGGCGACGAGATCCGCTTCCAGGTCTCCTCCGACGCGGCCGAAGAGATCCACGTCCACGGCTACGACGTCTCCAAGGAGGTTCCGGCCGGTGGGACGATCGAATTCGACTTCCCGGCCGACCTCGAAGGCATCTACGAGGCCGAGCTCGAGCAGCTCGGGGTTCAGATCGCCGAGCTGCGGATCAACCCGTGAACTTCCTGCCCCTGGCGCACGCCCTCGCCTCCCGGCAGGACCTGCCGGTCCCCGCCTGGCTCTTCGCCTGGGGCGCCTCGATCGTCCTCGTCGTCTCCTTCTTCGCGCTGGCGGCGGGTTGGCGCAGCCCCCGCTTCGAGCAGCTGCACGAGCGGCCGCTCGGGGCGGGGCTCTCGCGCGTGCTCCTCGGCCTGCCGGTGCAGGCTCTCTGCGGTGCCGTCGGCGTCTTCCTCCTGGGCTTCGCGGTCTACGCCGGGCTCGAGGGAACCGAAGCACCCGACCGCAACTTCGCCCTCACCTTCCTCTACGTCACCTGCTGGCTCGGCTTCCCGTTCTTCTCGGCGATCTTCGGCGACCTCTTCCGGCCCTTCAACCCCTGGCGGGCGGTCGGTCGTGCGGCCGGCGCCGGCTTCGCGGCGATCGCCGGGCAGCGCGCGGCCCACGCCTCCTACCCGGAGCGGTTGGGACGCTGGCCGGCGGCGATCGGCCTGATCGCGGTCGTCTGGCTGGAGGTCGTCTGGGGGAAGGCGGGCAGCGGCTTCGACCCGCAGACGGTCGCGACTGCGGCGCTGATCTACAGCGGCTACACGCTGGCGATGATGGCCGTCTTCGGGGTCGAGGAGTGGTGCGAGAAAGGCGAGGTCTTCTCGGTCTACTTCGGGATGTTCGGCCGGCTGGGGATCTTCGGTAGCCGCGACGGCAGGCTCGAGCGCCGCCGCCCGCTCTCCGCCGCAACCACCTGGGCGACGATCCCGGGCTCGGCCGCGGTCGTGATCGCCTCGATCGCCACCACCAGCTTCGACGGCGGCCAGGAGGGGGCGTTCAAGGACGGGATCGAAAGCCTGACCGGCTGGATCGAAGACCTGGGATTCAGCCTGCTCACCTCGCTGCGCCTCTCCAGCACCGTCTTCATGCTGCTCTGCTTCGCTGGCGTCGGCCTCATCTACCTGCTCGGCGTGCGCGGGATGCGGACCGTTCCCGGCGCTCCCTCGACCGAGAAGCTGCGGACCGGCTTCGCCCATACCCTGATCCCGATCGCGCTCGCCTACCTCGTCGCCCACTACTTCAGCTTCTTCGTCTTCCAGGAGCAGGCCCAGTTCGGCTTCCTCCTGTCGGACCCGCTCGGGACCGGCACCACCGACCTCTTCGGCACCGTCAACTGGGAAGTCGACTACACGGTCCTCAGCGCCAACGCCATCTGGTACGTCCAGGTCGCCTCGCTGATCGTCGGCCACGTGATCGGGCTGATGCTCGCCCACGACCGCGCCCTCGTCTACTGGCCCGACTACCGCAACGCGACCGCCTCCCAGTACTGGATGCTGGCGGTGATGGTCGCCTTCACCTGCTTCGGCCTCTACCTGCTCTCGGTGGCGAACGGCTGATTCAGGAACCCGACGCAGGGTGGAAAACAGCTTCGCTACATAAGAAAACACTTTCCCTCTATAGTGGCGGGACTGAGGGCGCGCTGGGGTCGCCCTCGCATCAAGGGAGGAATGGATGCAGGTCTCGTCGCGGTTTCAAGATTCCCCGTCGCCAGGTGCATCGCTAGGCGTCATCTCGTTGTTGCTGCTGGCCCTCGCGATGCTGGCCGTCCTGGCCCCTGCGACTCATGCCGCCCCGGCATCCGAGCCCTACATCGTCGTCCTCAAGGACGACGTCGCCCACCCCGCCAACGTCGCCCATCGCCACGAAGACAACCGCGGTGCCGAGGTCGGCCACATCTACGGCGTCGCGATCAAGGGCTATTCGGCCGATCTCACCCCGGGCGAGCTGGCGGCGATCAAGCGGGATCCGAACGTGGACCACGTGGAGCGCGATGGCGTCATCCAGCCCGATTTCGTCGGCTCGCAGATCAAAAGAGTCTTCGCCAACCAGAATCCCCAACTCGCCATCAACGAAGTCAACGACGTTTCGATCAATGCTGACATCGCCATCCTCGACACGGGGGTCGCACCTCATAACGACCTGAACATCGCCGGGCGCACGGACTGCGTCGACCGCGGTGGAGAATGCTTGGATGGAGCGGGTGCCGACGAAGACGGCCACGGCACCCACGTCGCCGGCGTCGCCGCTGCCATCGACAACAACTTCGGCATGGTCGGCTCGGCGCCCGGAGCTCGAATCTGGAGCGTAAGAGTAATGGACAAAGCGAGTTCATATTCCTACACCCTCCAATTGGACATGGCCTCTTCCCACATGTCCGATGCCATCGCCGGGGTCAACTGGGTGACGGCGCACTCCAATGTGATCGAGGTCGCCAATATGAGCTTCCATTGCCATCACAGCCAGGGCGCCTGTGCATCCGAAGCTATGGAAGCGGCGATTGCCGCCTCTGTTAACAGCGGCGTGGTCTGGGTCGCTGCCGCGGGGAATCGCAGTATCAATCTGGCGGGAGATATCTATGACTATGGGGTGACCTACCCGGCTGTATTCCCCGACGTGATCGCTGTGTCGGCTGTCCAGGACTTTGACGGGCTCCCGGGGAGCCTCTCAAACCAATACTGCGCCGACAGCAGGGGATTGTTCGGCGGCACCGACGACCGACTCGCCTTGTACAGCAATTACGGTCCCGCTGTCGATATCGCAGCGCCGGGAAGTTGCGTCTTCTCCACCTATCCAGGCGGGGGATACGCGATTATGTCCGGCACCTCGATGGCCTCGGCGCTGGTCGCCGGCGCGGCCGCCGACGTCGCCACCCAGTACGAACCCAACAACCGGGCGGGCGTTGATGTGATCAGGAACACGCTGCTCAGCTCTGGGAACTACAATTGGTCCGACCGGATTATGGAGTATGTGGACGGCGAGTACATCTTGTTGCCCGACGGCTCTGACGGTAAGGAGCCGCTGCTCGATATGCACAGTCTTTTAGCCCCTCCGCCTCCGGCACCCAGCGTCAGTACCGCTTGGGCCATCGAAGTCGGGACCAGCTCCGCCAAGCTGCTCGGCTGGGTCAACCCCAACGGCCAATCCACCAGCTTTTACTTCGAGTATGGAACGACTACTGCCTATGGAAATACCAGTCCGGCCCCCCCCGGCATGAATGCCGGAACGAAAAGCAGCCCCGATCTCTTGGGCAGCGCCATCTTCGGCCTGCAACCTGGGACCACCTACCACTACCGGATCGTCGCTTCTAGCCCGGGTGGGACCGTGAAAGGAGAAGACCAGTCGTTCACCACGCTGGGTCCGCCGAGCGTCACCACCGAACCGGCCATCGATATCACGCAGAACAGGGCCAGGCTGACCGGCTTGGTAAACCCAAATGGGCTAAGCACGGGCTACTACTTCCAATATGGGAAAACGACCGACTACACCTACACGCTCCCGTTTGATGCGCCTCCCGGCTGGAACATTGGATCGGGATTCAGCAACCAATCCGTGGGGCTCGACATCGCGGCGCTCGAAGTCAATACGACCTACCACTACCGGCTCGTCGCCGTGAACAGCGCCGGGACCACCTACGGCGCCGACCGGACCTTCGCCACGCTGCCCTTCGCGCCGGGGGCCAGTACCCAGCCTCCTACCGAAGTCGGTGAAACGACCGCCAAGCTGAACGGCTTGGTCACCCCGAAAGGGTCCTCCACTACCTACTACTTCCAGTTCGGGAAAACGACTTCCTACGGCGGTAACTACCCGGCGCCTCCCGGTCCGAGTATGGGTCCCGGTGCCACCACTCCCGTCTCCTACAAAATCACCGGCCTGGAACCAGGGGTCACCTACCACTACCGCCTCCGTGCCACGAACTCCGGGGGGACCGACTACGGCGCGGATAAGACATTCACGACCCCGACCCCTTACACGCCGCAGATCGAAACCACGCCGCCGGGCGAAATCACCCAGTCCAAAATTACGATGGCTGCAAAAGCCGACGTGAAGGGTCTGGCCGGAACCTACTACTTCGAATACGGCAACACCGAAGCCTATGTCTCGAAATCCCCAGAGCAAGCCGTCCCCTCGGGGTCGGGTTTTCAGGCAGTGAGCGCGGAGTCCATAGGGCTCCCGTCCGGCTGGACGCTCCACTACCGGGTCGTGGTTACGAACAGCGATAGGACGGTCGTCGGCCCCGACCAGGCGGTGACGACCGGCTGGGCCGATGAGCCGAGCACCGCTCCGAGCTCCTCGAAATCGGATTGGCTGAAGGACGTCTCCTGTCCGAGTGCCGGCAACTGCATCGCCGTCGGGGCATATGTCAACAGCACCAGCGGCAACACTGCGGTAGCCGCCGAGCGCTGGAACGGCGCGAGCTGGACGCCGATTACGCCGCCTGCCCCCGCCGGGACCTACTCCGAGTTGCAAGGAGTCTCTTGCGTGACCACGACCAACTGCCTGGCGGTGGGCTCCGCGCTGCCCGCCGCCAACTCGGCGCGGCCGCTGATCATGAAATGGAACGGCAGCGCCTGGAGTGAAGTCTCCGCCGGGAGCCAGGTCCCCGCGGGCTACCAGAACTACCTCAACGACATCTCCTGTCCGGCGGCCAACAGCTGCGAGGCGGTCGGCTACAGCGCCCCCGCCAGCGGTCCGTCGAAACCGCTGGCCATGCACTGGGATGGCACCGCTTGGACGGTGCGTTCGAGCGCGGTCCCCAACTGGTCGGGCGGCGAACCGGCCCAGGAAAGCAGCGCCCTGGAGGCCGTCTCATGCGCGAGCACGACCGCCTGCAAGGCGGTGGGCAGGCTCCGCTCGAGCGTCAGTGGCACCGTCGCGATGCGGCCTGTGCTCGAGCGCCTCTCCGGGTCGGAATGGTTGAGCGAGACGGCCGAGCTGACCTCCCATGCCCACATGTGGCTCGAAGGCGTCTCCTGCCCGTCCGCCAACGTGTGCTTCGCCGTCGGCTCCTCGGGCGAAAGTGCCACCGGCGAATCCCCGAGCCCCTTCATCCAGCGCTGGAACGGAACCAAATGGGCCTACGAATGGCCCCTAACGCTGCCCGAAACGAAAGAACCGGTGGGCCTCTATGACATCTCCTGCGTGTCTGTCAGCTCCTGTCGTGCCGTCGGCCTGGAGGGCCGCGGTGTGCGCTGGACCGGGAGTGAATGGAGGCTGCAGGTGCCGAAGGCGCCGGCCGACCTCGATCCCTCCCAGCCGAGGAAGCTGAACGGTATCTCCTGTCCGACGACGACCGAGTGCCATGCCGTCGGCTCCTATCGCGACAAATCGCCCACCACGGTGAGGCTGACCCAGGGCTGGTCGGGGAGCGCAGCCGTGCCCGGCACGGCCGCCGAAGCGGCGAGCACGATCTCCGAATCCGGGGCTCAATTGCGCGCGCTCGTGGACCCGGCCGGCGTGGAGACGACCTACTTCTTCGAATGGGGAACGACCAGTGCCTACGGATCGAAAACCGCCGTGTTCAACGCCGGCTCGGGCGGTCTCGGCCCCAAGGGCGGCAAATGGATAGTGGCGTCCGCGGGTATCAGCGGTCTTCAGCCCGGGGTGAAATACCGCTACCGCGTGGTCGCGACCAACGGCATCTCCACCGCCTATGGTCCCGATACCACCTTCGAAACGCTGAACCGGCTGAACGAAATGCCGGTCACCGAGGCGTTCAAAGGTGGGACCAGCCCGATTTCAAACTTCGTGGCCAACTGGGCGCCTCTGCAGTGGACCGGCTCGACCCGTAAGGGCAAAAACAACGCCAACGGGTACGGGCCGGTCGACACGGCGGCCAACGGCGCCTACTTCATGCCGACGGTCACCGACACCGGCCTGGGCGTCGCCACGGAGGGAACGATTGCGACCGGTCCGGGCGTCGGCGGCCGAGTGTCGCTGTGGCTGGACATGGGGAGCCCGGCGACCGCCAAATCCGGTTACGAGCTGGGCTTCCAGGAAACGGCCGCGAACGTCTACACGGTCACCCTGAAGAAGTGGGTCAGCGGCGTCGAAACCTCGCTGGCCACGAAATCGGGCTACGCGTTCCCCGCGGGCAGCTCGCTCGCCCTGGTCGATCAGGCCGGGACGGTCGCTGCCTGGGGCAACGTGGGCGCCGGGTTCGTGAAAATCATCAGCGCCAGCGACAGCGCGTTCTCGGGCGGCAGTGCGGCGGTCGAGGTGTCCGGTTCGACCGCGACCCGCGTGACCAATTTCAAGCTGGGCAATCTGCTCTACAAGGTGGCAAGTGCCGACTTGGCTTTGAACACCATTCCGCTTGCCGATGCGTTTACCCGGGATGAAACGCCGCTCTCGTTGAGCGGCTCCTGGAGCGCGCTGGCATGGGACGCTGCCACGGTCAAAACCGGAAAAGTCACCTCCGCCTCCGGCTGGATCGCAGACTCCTCGTCGATCGCCGGCGCCTCCTGGCAGAAAGCTCAGGGGGCGGACACGGGGAACGGCGACGCGGTCCTCGCCACCGTCAACAAAGCGATCGGAAGCTCACCCAACTACCTCGCGCTGTGGCTGAACGCGCCGAATCCGGGTTCGATCAAGAGCGGCTACCAGCTGCGGGTGGCGGAAACGAGCGCCGGCACGGCGGAACTCAAAATCATCAAGTGGGTCAGTGGCGCCGCGACGACCCTGGCGACCAAAACCGGCTTCGGCTTCTCGATCGGGGCGAAGTTTGCCCTGGTCAGCAAAGGCGGCGCGGTCTCGGTTTGGACGAGCCCGAGCGGCGGGACCTTCTCGCAGACTCTGACCGTGGCCGATACCGCCTTCAGCTACGGCTATGCGGGGGTCGAGGGAATCGGTACCTTCGGCGCCTTCCGGGACTTCAAAGTGGGGCAGCTGGCGGCGTTCTGAGAGAGAGCCGCGGTCAGCTCGGTGGGATACTGGCGGGGGTGCCTCTCCCGCTAGCCCACGCCGGCCATTATGCGATCTGGGTCTTCTACGCCCTGCCGGTAGTAGTCGTCATTGCAGCGATCATCAAAAGCCGCCTCTCTCTGCGTCAAACGGAGAACGCTCCTCCCGGGGGTGGCGACGATCGGGAGGACTCTGCCGGTAGGCAGTGCCCCCGATCGGAGACAGGACCCGCGGGCCGCTAGCTAGGTCCCTAGAGAATCTCGGCGAGCCGAGTCTCGAGCGCCTCGGAGATGCTGTCGCGCACCGGACCCTCGGCCAGCCGTTCGACCAGGGACTCGAGGAAGCCTTCGATGATCAGCGCCTTCGCCGCCTCGTCGTTTAGGCCGCGGGAGGTGAGGTAGAAGAGCTGCTCCTTGTCAACCTGGGCGATCGCCGCGGCGTGGGTGCAGCGGACGTCGTCGGCGAGGATCTCCAGTCCCGGGATCGCGTCGGCGTGGGCCTCGGGCGAGAGCAGCAGGTTGCGGCTCTCCTGGAAGGCGTCGGTCTGCTGGGCGCCGGGGTCGACCTTGATCATCCCCCGCCAGACGGCCGTCGCCCCGGCGGCGAGGACGCCGCGGAAGGCGAGGTCGGAGTTGGTGTTCGGCGCCGCATGCTCCTGCAGGGTGTCGAAGTCGAGGTGCTGTCCGGGGCCGCCGGCGTAGCCGCCGGTGACGCGGGCCTCGGAGCCGGGGCCGGCGAGCTTAGTCTCCATCCGCACCTTGCCGCGGGCCGAGCCGAAGCCGAGGGCGGCCCAGTCGAGGCGGCCGTCGCGCTCGACCTCGGCGCGCTGGGTGGCGAAGATCCACGACTTCTCGGAGATGTCCTGGGTGTTGACGTAGCGCAGGGTGGCGGCCTGTCCGACGCTCAGCTCGACCACCGAGTTGAGCAGTCCGTCGACCTCGTCGCCGGGCGAGGACCAGTGCTCCCAGACCTCCGCTTCGGCGCCCTCCTCGACCACGATCAGCGTCCGCCAGTTGATCGCGGCGCCGCTCGTGTCAACCGGCAGCTCGATCTGGATCGGCTCGCTCAGCCGCACGCCCTTGGGGACGTGGATGAGGACGCCGTCGCTCCAGGCTGCCTCGTTGCGGGCGACGAACGGGTCCTCGACCGGGACCAGGGAGCCGAGCCGCTCGTGAAGCAGCTCGTCGTGGCTGCCGAGCGCCTCGCTCAACGGCAGCACGGTCGCGCCCTCGGCGCCGGAGATCGTCGGCGTCGCGCCGGTCTCCTCGTAGGCCGCCAGGTCGAGGCTGGAGAGGTCGGTGAATTCCCAGCCCTTCGCCTTCTGGTCGGGGAGGGGGAGCTCCTGCGCGAGAGAGGCGCCGCGCTGGCGCCTCTCGTCGAGCCAAGCCGGTGCGGTTGCCAGCTCAGCCAATGGAACCCTCCATCTGCAGCTCGATCAGGCGATTCAACTCCACCGCGTACTCCATCGGCAGCTCCTTGGTCACCGGCTCGATGAAGCCGTTGACGATCATCTTCGATGCCTCCTCCTCGTCGAGGCCGCGGCTCTGCAGGTAGAAGAGCTGCTCGTCGCCGATTTTCGAGACGGTCGCCTCGTGGCCGATGTCGGCGTCGTTCTCGTCGATGCGGATCGTCGGGTAGGTGTCCGAGCGCGAATCCTCGTCGAGGAGGAGCGCGTCGCAGACGACCTTGGAGCGCGATTCGCTCGCCCCGTCGGCGACTTCGAGCAGGCCGCGGTAGGTCGCCCGGCCGCCGTCTTTGGAGATCGACTTGGAGAAGATCGAGGACGAGGTCCGCGGCGCCGCGTGGATGATCTTGCCGCCGGCGTCCTGGTGCTGGCCCTCGCCGGCGAAGGCGATCGAGAGGATCTCGCCGTGGGCTTCGGGGCCCATCAGGTAGATCGACGGGTACTTCATCGTCAGTTTCGAGCCGAGGTTGCAGTCGACCCACTCCATCGTCGCCTTCTCGTGCGCGACCGCGCGCTTGGTGACGAGGTTGAAGACGTTCTGCGACCAGTTCTGGACGGTCGTGTAGCGGACCCGCGAGCTCTTCTTGGCGACGATCTCGAC
>Ga0157380_10000187_pt1 | contig 35889 bp, 32 predicted proteins | sample S35metaG_FD_119757 | JGI IMG/M metagenome (GOLD analysis project Ga0157380, IMG submission 119757) | Switchgrass rhizosphere microbial communities from Kellogg Biological Station, Michigan, USA - S3-5 metaG | ecosystem: Host-associated > Plants > Roots > Rhizosphere > Soil | place: USA...
ATTGTCTTTGGGATCCTGGGATCTTTGCTGGTAGGATTGGGAATTGTCCTGATCCTGGCACACAATTGGGATCAACTTTCAAGAACGACGAAAACGGTATTCGCTTTCCTTCCTTTGGTGATTGGACAAGTGATCTGCGGTTATGCTTTATTCAAGCAAAAAAGCAGCACAGTATGGTGTGAAGGCGGCTCTACTTTCCTGGTTATGGGCATCGGGGCGTGTATAGCTCTCATCGGTCAGATTTACAACATTCCCGGCAGCTTATCTTCTTTTCTCTTCACTTGGGCTTTACTGACACTTCCTATCATCTATGTCATGAGGTCTTCTGTAGCCTCTTTGTTATACCTGATTGGAATCACTTGGTTTGCCTGTGAGAACGGATACTGGGGCAGCTATACGCAAGAATCGTATCTCTATTGGGGGTTATTATTACTTGCTTTGCCTCATTATTATTTTCTGTTGAAAAATAAAAGTGAAAGCAATTTTTTCACTTTCCACAATTGGTTTATCCCCCTCTCCGTCATCATCGCATTAGGCACAGTGGCTACTGATATCGAAGAGCTCATGTTTATCGCTTACATGAGTTTATTTGGACTTCTTTATCTCATTGGCAATACGCAGGTACTACGCGATCTGAAGATCAGAAATAATGGGTACTTGGTTCTTGGTTCACTCGGAACAGTGGTACTATTGCTTATCCTGAGTTTTGATGGGTTCTGGAGTAATATTCGTTACAAGGTCTTATCTGAAGAGCATTGGATGACCTCACCTGAATTCATTGCATCAGCCATATTGACAATTGCCGCTTTGGCATTGTTGGCGTATCAAAAGAAAAACCAAACTCCGCTTTCGATTAAACCCGCTGAATTTGTCTTCATCCTCTTCATCGGCATTTTCTTTATCGGGTTGACTTCTCCGTATATCACACTATTTATTAATCTCCTGCTTCTTGCTATCGGCATACTGACCATTCGTGAAGGTGCGCGTCTAAATCATTTTGGTATTCTGAATTACGGATTGCTGATCGTTACTTCATTAGTGATCGCCAGGTTCTTTGATACTGATCTGAGTTTTGTCCTGAGAGGATTACTGTTTGTAGCCGTAGGCCTAGGTTTCTTTTTTGCAAATTACAGGATGGCGAAGAAAAAGAAAGAAGTGAGCAGCGGAGCGGTGAGCGGTGAGCGGTGAGCGGTGAGCGGTGAGCGGTGAGCGGTGAGCGGTGAGCGGTGAAATTGTGAGCAGTGAGTTACCATTTAAACAATTAACCAATTAAACATTTAACCAATTAACCATTAAACATTAACCATTAAACATTAACCATTCAACAGTAAAATGCTTTCAAAACTCGCACTCCCTGCCTTCGTCCTCATGGTCCTCGTGCAGCTTTATGTACCTGGCCGCATGATCTTTCAAAAAGAGCAAGTGATTATGGATGGAAAAGAATTTAGATTCAGGACGGCACCAATTGATCCAAACGATCCGTTTAGGGGGAAATACATCACCCTGTCATTTAATGCGAATGAGGTTAAGGTACAGGATTCGGTTGATTGGTACACTGGTGATCCGGTTTTTGTTTACCTCACAACCGATTCTGCAGGATATGCCTTCATTCAAAGTGTGACCAAGGATCAACCGTTTGAACTCGACGATTATGTTAATGCTACCGTGGACTATGTCATCGCAGATACAGTGAGCACCGTATTTATCTCCTATCCCTTTGATCGCTTTTATATGGAAGAATCAAAAGCACCTGCCGCCGAACAAATCTATAATGAAGCTGCTGTTGATACTAACCAGGTAGCTTATGCAGTGGTAATGATCAAAAGCGGTGAAGCCGTAGTCAGGGATGTGATGATAGATGGAGTGTCTATACTGGATTTAATCAAAAAACAGCAAGAGAATCCGCAATAGCCATTACCTTCGACCGTATGAAAATTGAATTCACCTTAGTTCAAAATGACTTATTGACGCATCAACTCTTTGCGACCTCTAAATCAAAAAGAATCACCAAGCGGAGAAGCCAGGGTAAACTGTTCCTGTTGTTGATCTATATGGCCATAGGTGTATTTATCTGGGAAAGAAATGGTGTTGTCACGGGAGCTGCGTTTTTCCTGGTATGTCTTCCACTCTATTTTCTCTATGCGGCCATGGAACGCAAACAATATGTCAAACACATTGGGGCTTTCGTGGAAGATCAATTTAAAACGCGAGGGGAGAAAAAAACAACACTCAACTTTGGTGATCAAACCATCGAAATGAAGGATGGAGATAATGAAAGCATTATTCCAATGGTTGAACTAGAAGCGGCCTATGAGACTGGTACCTTTTATTCCTTAGAACTCAAGAACGGACAATCTATCCTTATTCCAAAAAACCATACTTCAGATACCCCTGATGTTGGTGATAAACTGCACCAACTTGCAGATCGACTGGGTATACCCTACCAGGAGCAATTGACCTGGAAGTGGAAATAAGTTGTCTTTAATACTCAGCATTCCCCGGAGTCCTCGGGAAAGGAATTACATCTCGGATATTGCTCATCCCGGTAACGAATAATACTAGCCTCTCAAATCCAAGCCCGAAACCTGCATGCTTACAAGTACCAAAGCGACGGGTATCCAAATACCATTGCATCTCTTCAAGAGGCACATGCATTTCTTCCATACGACGGGTCAATACATCGAGACGCTCTTCACGCTGCGAGCCGCCGACAATCTCACCAATGGCCGGAAATAATATATCCATGGCAGACACTGTCTTCTCTCCTTCATCAACGCGCATGTAAAATGCTTTAATCTCCTTCGGGTAATTAGTAAGGATCACTGGCTTCTGAAAATGTTTCTCAACCAGGTAACGCTCATGCTCCGACTGAAGGTCAGTCCCCCACCCTTCAATTGGGTATTGGAATTTTCCTTTTTTATTGGGAGTAGAATTTTTCAATATCTCTATCGCCTCACCGTAAGTCAAACGTTCAAACTTATTATCCACTACAAACTTGAGTTTTGAAATCAAATCCATCGGGCTTCGATCAGCTTGTGGTTTTGATTGCTCCTCTTGCTCCTGGCGTTCTTTTAGAAATTGAATGTCATCTGCACAATGCTCAAGGGCATATGCGATCACATATTGTAACATCTCTTCAGCAAGATCCATATCGTCCTGCAGATCAAAGAAAGCTACTTCAGGTTCGATCATCCAAAATTCAGCAAGGTGTCTTGTTGTATTGCTGTTTTCTGCGCGAAAGGTTGGTCCGAATGTATATACTCTGCTTAATGCCAGTGCAGCTAACTCCGCTTCCAATTGACCAGATACAGTAAGGTTTGTTTCCTTTTGGAAGAAATCCTTTTTCACATCAATTTTCCCTTCAGGCGTGAATGGAATTTTTTCAAGTGGTAATGTGGTGACCCTAAACATCTCACCAGCTCCTTCTGCATCCGAACCCGTGATGACAGGGCTATGAAAATAAAAGAACCCACGTTCGTTGAAAAAATGATGGATCGCATACGCTAATGAATGACGCACACGCATGACAGCTCCGAATGTATTCGTCCTGATCCTCAGGTGAGCGATCTCACGTAAAAATTCAAGACTATGCTTCTTAGGTTGTAATGGATATTTTTCCGGATCTGCATCACCTGCCACTTCAATCTGTGTAGCTTTCAATTCAACATCCTGGCCCTTTCCCTGGGAAGGAATTAAGATACCTGTGGCGATAATCGCACAACCAGTTGTAATGCGCTTAAGCAATACCGGATCGGTGGCCTCATGATCGACAACGACCTGCATGGTCTGCATACAAGACCCGTCACTGACCGCAGCAAATTGGTTATTACGGAACGTACGCACCCATCCACAAACGGTCACTTCCTGCCCTAAAGGCTTGGTTTTCAATATCTCCTTGATCGACTGTTTCATATATTACTCCCTCGGATTAAGGGTGCGAAGATAAGCGAATAAGGAATAGCGAATAACGAATATCGATATCGAATGAGGAATAACGAAATCGAATAAAGAAGTAATGTTTGAATACAGAGTTTGCTATTATTTATTAGTCTTTTACTGAAAGCTGAGAGCTGACAGCTGATAGCTATTTAAATGCTTGGCACTTCTCAAAAATAAATTGCTCCGCTTCCTTGGTACCTAGTTCAAGTGCTTTCTTCCAGTCTGCGCAAGCTAACTCAGCATTACCTAATGCTTCGTATGTGCGGCCGCGGAAGAAGTATGAAGCGCCGTGCTCCGGTTGGTATTTAATGGATTGCTCCATGTCTGCTTTAGCTTGAGGGAACAGTCCCATTTTCCCGTAACAAAACCCGCGCTCGTAATATGCATTTGGAAAATCAGGTTGTGCGACGATGAGCTTAGACAATATTTCGATGGCTTCGTTTAACATGTTTGCTTCTTTATAAGCAATACCAAGATTAAACATGCCATGTACATTTCCTGGATCAGTATTGAGGATGGTTTTAAAATCTTCTGCTGCTTCTTTTGTATGTCCGCTTGCACCAAGGGCACTGCCTCTAAATTGTAAGGCAGATATATTGCCAGGCTCAATTGCAAGGGCGGCATTGGATGTTTCAACAGCTTCCGGATATTTTCCAAGTTTAAAATAAGCTTCTGCCAATCTCACTTTTGCATCAACATACTCAGGACTTAGCGATGCTCCTTTTTCCATAAAAGGTAAAGCTGCTGCCCAGTCACCTTCATCCCTTAGCATAGAACCATAATTTAAATTGGCAAGCCCTGAGCCTGGATTAGAAGTTACTGCATTTGTATAATAAGGTTCCCAACTTTTATAAACACCAATTCGCCAGATGTTGACACCTGACCATACCAACACCAAACCTCCCAGTATTAGAGGAGCATATTGTTGAGTAGAAATTTTTGCTTTATCAGCTATTCCAATGATGATCATCCACAATCCTATGAATGGAAACCATGCCCTGTGATCAAGATAATCATAAGCAACACCTGCAAATGAAGGCTCATAAGCCATAGAAGGAAGTAGCGATGCAAGGGTGATGGTCAAACCTGTCATCCAGATTTTACTGTCCGTTGGATACTTTCGAAACAGAAATAATAGTGCCCCTAAAACCACTACTCCACCCAAAGTTGCTATTAATGAATAACCCGGCATAACACTAAATCCAAGCGGGATCATCATCTTGAAAAGTTCTTCCGGCAATGATCGCAGATTACTAAAGAAGGCGACTACAGATAAATTTCCTGCATCAGCAATAGCAGTGTCACGCATGGCATAATAAGCAACAAAGGATACCACAACAGCACCCACCCACATCCATTCTGATCCTGATGGCAATCTATTTCGCTCAACATATAACATCACCAAGGCAATCGGCACCAAAGCAACGGCTGATTCTTTTGACAAAAGAGCGAGGAAGAAGACCGGCAACGCCAGCCAAAGAAACTTTTTCGAATTGGTTTTAAAGTATTGCTGAAGCAGCACAAGAAAGGCTGTACCAAATAGCATCAAGTATAAGTCACCTCGTGCAGCAATCCATCCTGTGGTATGTGGATTGAGCAGATTGACACTATAGGCCAATGTTCCTGCCCATGCCAAAACTGGTTTGAAATAAAAACTGAGAAACAAAAAAAGCATGCATACCCCCGCAAGAAAAACGATGAGGTTGTGTATGTGATAAACCATCGGACTTTCCTGGCCAATCATATAATCGACCATGTACGTAATGCTCTGCAAGGGCGATACAATTCAATTCGCGCATCCATAAACCAGGCATCGGTTTTTAAAGCCAGGGCAGGATTAATACCACCTTTGATGGCCTCATTTTCGAGGATCATCTTGTCATCATCATGCATGACAAATCCAAATCCTGCAGATCGTCCAAAGACACACAATGGAATAGCGATCATCAATGCGTATTGCCATAACTTAAGCTTGGTTACGGACTTTTTCGGAGAATTTGTTTTTTGCTTTTTAGTAGCCATTTGCTGAAACCATCAATCGTAAAGGTGGAATACTCCCGGGCAGGCGTTATGCGATGACAATGATATGAAGAAAAAATCGAATATGATAAAATCCCTTACGAAGCCAACCGGGAGGCCAGTTCGCGGCATTTTCGGAGCATTTCTTCTTTCGAATAACCCCCAGGGATCCCTCCATACCTGACTTCAATGCATTGAGTGAAAAACTCAACAGATTCCCTCGTCAGTTCTTCAGGAAGCTGCGCCTTCCCAAGGTATTTCACCAGGTTGGATTCATCTAATTCGGAAGGAGGTATCATGAATCGATCCGTCAGAAAAGTATAGTAGATCTGCGTTGCTTTTTCAAAAAAAGCAGTTGATGCAAGGCTAGATTGTTGTGCCGCAAGCTCTTCTAGATGTCTTTGAGCTTTTATACCAGCAGACATCCTTGTCCTTTCCGCTAAGCTGATAGAACTTTCACGTTTTTGCTTGACATTTAACCAAACGCCATATCCTGTTCCGGAAAGTAATAAGGCAAAGAGAAATAAGTGAGGAAAAGAATTCCAGAATTTGTCTTTAAACAACAAGTGACCTGTTGACATCAAGGTGAGATCGCTATCAGCTGTTGTATTCCTGGATAAGGAATCAGCTCTAATCCCGGTACCCTTGGTCACATGAAGTTGAATCTTGTCGGTGGAAATCGTAACATATCTTTTGTCCTCCGGATCAAAATAAGTAAATGGAACATGCACAGTATATTCTCCCGGTTCGGTTGGAATCATATTGTATGCCACTGTTCGCACTTGGGTCAACATGTTATTCTCATCAAAAACCTGGTCAGTAAGGATTTTCGGATCAAAGAGTTCAAATGTTCCTGAACCAACCGGCACAGGTACATCCCAACGACGCGCATCACCATTACCTGATATTTCCAATTGAAAGGTAAAAGCCTCATCTGTAGTCAAGCTTGTTTTGCCCGGCTTCATTTTCATCTTGTATTGGCCGACCGCTCCTGAAAATGTTTCTGGTGCATCTGGTGGCAACGAAAGAATCTTTATAGCCAACGGAGCGGAAGCTACTTGTACATCCATGATCCGGCGCATGTTGAAAAATCCCTGATTGCCTGGGAATGGCGCATTGATCCCTGCAGTCATGACCATCGGATCAAGGGTGTACGTACCTGACTGATGAGCAAAGAGGGCCATTGTTTTTATGATCCTTGATGTATATGGAATCCCGTTGACAGTCTTTGTCGTCGCTTCACGGCTGAAATCAGAAAAATACTGGACAAAGAAATCGGCATAATCATCTTCAGACAGTGTGTTTACGCTTTGAATGTTTTCCGTAAAAAGTAATCTATAGGTTAGAATGATTTGTTGGCCCGGATAGTATGAGGGTGAATCCGTTTCAGCAATGAGCATCACTTTATCTTTCGTATTAGGCGTTGAACCTTGTGCGGCTTGCTCTTTCTGTGCAATCACTTCAACGGTTACCGGGCGGGTAGATAGTTTTTTTCTTCCTGCGACAATTGAAGCAGGGCTGATCGTAAATTTTCCCACATTAGTGGCTAGCAATGAATACGTCCAGGATTGACGCTGGGTGACTTCTCCATTGATGATCATCGTGCTTGAACCTAAGGAGGGTCCACCTACTACTTTAAAATCCTTAAAGGAAGGTGGTTGGAAAGAAGAACCATTCGCATCTTTTAATTCAAATTGAATTTCAAAGACACTGTGCTGTGCAACCTTACTGGCTGATAGGATGGTTACAAACTCAGGTGTCTGCGCAACCGATGTTTGTGATGCACCGCACAACAATAAAAACCACAAAAGGAAAATTGGTTGTTTAAATTTTCTTTTTCTCACGCGTGGTTGTCGGTTTTGTTGTTTCCTGTTTTTTCTGTGATGTTGCAGACTTTTGCTTTTCATTCACGACGAAGATCTCCACAGGGTTGATCGCCATCTTCTCTTTTCCTGTTTGATAAGCGGCAGCAGGCACGATGATCTTTCCTTCTTCCACCGCCATCAAGGTAAACGAATAAGATTGACTCGATCTCATCTTTCCATCCTGGTACATAAAACTGGATGAAGAATTCGGTCCGCTGACCACTGGTAGTTTATCCATGTCCGGCATCACAAATTGGCCTTCTCCATTCTCAATCGTATACGTCACCTCTACCGTTGCCCCAAGTTCAATCGTATCAGAGCTGACTTCCACTGTCACGGCAGGCTGGGCTTGCATATTCCATGCAGAGATCAATGCGATTAGTATGAATGCGTATTTCATATTTGAGCTATCAGCTGTCAGTTTTTGATTTGTTATTAATGTACTTGTTACCAGCATATTCGAGCTTCCAGCTACCAGCTTCCAGCTTCCAGAAAAAATACTCACAACTCACTTTCGATGGGCTTCACCCATCGCTGGTAGATGTCAGCCTTTCAGGCTTCTTGTGTCATTCTCGATGTTCATGACACATCACAACTCACTACTCACTGCTCACTGCTCACTCCTCACTCATTCTCGATGGGCTACACCCATCGCTGATAGATGTCAGCCCTTCAGGCTTCTGTGTCATTCTCGATGTTCATGACACTTTCACTGCTCACTGCTCACCCCTCACTCCTTTCGATTCACGACTCACGACTCACGAAACAAATCGATGGGCTACACCCATCGATGATAAAATCACCAGTCCTTGACTGGTGGAGATGCTTTCGCATTGCCCTTCTTGAGCTTTTCCTGTACACGCTGATCTTCCCTTTCTATTGCTTTTAATATCTCTTTTGCTTCTTCTTTACTCAACTCTTCTCGAGTTTGTTTTTCCTGGTCTGTCTTGGATTGATCCTGTGCTGAGGATTGTTGCTGTTCTTTATTTTCTTTTTGATCACCTTCAGAGGGTGGTTGCTGATCTTTGTTTTGTTCCTGGTCTTTCTCTTCTTGTTTTTGTTGATCTTGTTGTTGCTGCTGCTGTTGTTGCTGATGAAGTTGGCGCAAGGATAGCATCAGGTTTTTCTTGGCATCTTCATCTGCTGGTCTGAGTTTGAGTGATTCTTTATAAGCCTGCACACTTTTCTCATATTCATTGTTCTGATAATGAGCGTTCCCTAGATTATACCATGCATCGGCTTTGATATCATTATTCTTTGTGGTTGATATAGTGTTTTCATATTGCTCAACAGCTTCCGGAAGGCGATTTTGCCTGTACACTGTATTTCCAAGGTTAAAGGAAGTCTTCGGTTGCTTTTCTTCCTCAAGCGCTTTTCGATATGCCGTCTCAGCATCTTTGTATGCCTTGTTGACATACAATTGATCACCATTTCGCAGCCAGGGATAATCAGCTTGACTCCACACTATGTGAGCAACACAAAGGATGACTGATGTAAGCATGCTAAAATGAAATCTTCTCTTCATCAGACTACATCAAATTTATAATTCACTGTAACGAGAAACAGCAATATCAACAACCCGGGAAGCAAGAACCACTGGAAATAACTTCTGTGTTCGGTAAACGATCTTTTCTCCATCTGTGTTCGCTCGAGGCCGGCGATGGCGTCTTCGATTTCAGGCATAAGCTGGTTGCTATTTGAGGCATCCAGATATTTACCTTTTCCCTTTTCGGCAAGATCCACCATCAATGACTTATTGAGTTTGGTCACCACAGGCTGGCCATTTTGATCCCGTTTAGTATACTTCTGCCCATCTAACGTATTTGGAATTGTAGAGCCAGCTTCTGTCCCAACACCGATAATACAGGTCAGCCATCCTCCTTCGGCGGCCTCAGTGATTGCTTCCGGAGCGTCGCCATCATGGTCTTCCCCATCGGTGAGGATAATGATAGCGCCCTGGGATGCTTCCTCTTTGTCATTTGTATGAAGCACCAAGCGTATCGCTTCACCAATGGCTGTGCCTTGTGTTCCTGCCTGGTCAGGATGAGCAGCGTTTAAAAAGAGTTGAATGGCATGCCAGTCTGTCGTTAAGGGGCTTTGCATGTATGCATTACCTGCAAAGAGGATCAGGCCGACTCGGTCAGATTGAAACCTTGTCGAAATATCCATCGCGATTCGTTTTGCCTTCTCCAGGCGACTTGGAGGGACATCTTCTGCCAACATACTGTTGGAAATATCAAGGGCCAGGTAAATATCGGCTGACTTGCTTTCCACGGCCACTGATCTATACCCCCATTGAGGATTAGCCGCTGCGAGGGTTAAGAGTAAAGTGGAGGCAAGACCTAACCACATCCATTTTGGTTTCATTCTATCCTGATTCAGCACTTTAAGGTTTGATACCTCGCTTCCCCATCGGTTCCAATCATGACTGAGCAGGTAACGTCGCACATAATAAAAGACCAGCACACCCACAGCCAGGGCTGTCAGCCAAAGGAAACCGGGATGTTCAAATCTAAACATGTAATGAGTCTATATCTTTTGGTGATATGTAAATCGTTTTATCCTTCGATATTCCATTTCTTCATATGGAACTCCATGGTCAAAACTGAAATCTGATGAATCAGGCAAACAAAAATACAGATATGTCATTTGGTGGAAATAGGTTTCAGAAAAGGTTAACAATCCTGATGTGTGAAAAAGTATGCTTATCGGAAAGAAATTGGTGCCAAATTCCAGTGTAAAATGCATCCTACTGTCAGGCAGATTCAGCTTATGACGTACAAATGCTGATTTGGTGAAAATAATTGATAATTCCTTTACACTTGGGCGGATTTGAGGATTTGGCCCAGGATATTAAAAAAACAAGCTATTCTTTTGGTTTTCAAAGTGCAATATGTGGGACAATTGTACTATATCAGGGTGAGGTTAGGTTTTCAAAAATTTTGAGTTGTGACAGCACACCAAAATTTAAATATTACCCGAGCCCCAATTGAAAAATAAAAATATTTTTGTGCCGATGATCTCCTCAACCCGAGGGACATTCTAGTACTATTTCAATCAATTGTGTCTACACTTCAATCATTAAATCATCCAAATTTATGAGCAATCCAAATGTCAAGCCTGTGAATCCGGCAACAAGCGGTTCATTCAGCAGATTATTTGCTTCTATCCTGATCCCTGTATCACTGGTTATAGGTATTTTGGTTTTTAAGTTTATTCTTGGTAATTCGTCAAACTTCGTTGACGGCGATCCTGAAGGCCACCCGCTACCGGGCAATTATCTTGGGATGATGTACAAAGGAGGTGTTCTCGTTCCTGTATTGATGGGAAGTATGATCATCGTACTGGCAGTTATTATTGAGCGTTTTATTTCGCTTAACGTTGCCAGCGGAAAAGGATCGATTCCTCTTTTTGTAAGGAAAATCAAAGGATACCTGGATCGCAATGATATCAATGGTGCGATCAAAGAATGTGACTCACAGCGCGGATCAGTTGGTAATGTTATTCGTGAAGGTTTGCACAAATACAATGCAATGAGCACGACTCCAAATATGGAAACAGACCAGAAAGTGTTGGCGATTCAAAAAGAAATTGAAGAAGCTACTTCACTGGAACTTCCAATGTTGGAGAAAAACCTGGTGATCCTGGCTACGTTTGCTTCTGTAGCTACACTTTTAGGTCTTCTTGGTACAGTACTCGGGATGATCCGGGCCTTTTCGGCCATCGCTACTGCCGGAGCACCTGATGCTGTTGCGCTTTCGACTGGTATCTCTGAAGCTTTGATCAATACAGCTCTAGGGATTTCTACTTCGGCATTTGCCATTATTTCCTACAATGTTTTCACGACCAAAATTGACGGTTTAACCTATGGTATCGATGAGGCTGGATTTAGTATTGCGCAGAACTTTGCTGCAAAACATTAATTCTTCTCTCACCGTTTTAATCTATAGTTATGCCAAAAGTCAAAATACCAAGGAAGAGTACCGCAGTCGACATGACAGCCATGTGCGATGTGGCCTTTCTTTTGCTGACTTTTTTCATTCTGACTACCAAGTTCAAACCAACAGAAGCGGTCACGATTGATATTCCGGCTTCCACAGCCCAGATTCCAATCCCGGACAAGGACATCATGATGTTCCAGATAGCTCCGGACGGACGTATCTTTTATGGTGTGGATGACCAGAATACCCGGATGAAGTTACTCGAGCGTCTTTCTGAAACTTACGAACTCACCCTTACTACAGAAGAAAAGGATGCGTTTCGTTTGTTAGAAACGTGGGGCATGGATATCCGGGCCTTACCAGAGTTCCTGAAATTGGAGCCAGAGGCAAGAGCAGCATACAATCAACCTGGTTTGAATATTGATACTACCGGCGGTCAACACCAAGTCGAAGACTTGATCCTGTTTGCCCGCCAGGAGAACAACAACCTGCGTATTGCCATCAAAGGAGATAAAACAACTCAGTACAAATACTTTGATAAGCTCATTCAGGCCTTGCAGAATAGAAAAGTCAATAAGTTTAACCTGATCACTTCAGCCAAGACGGCCCAGGAGTAATTTTTCAGAAAATAAAAATCGTGCATTATGGCTGAAATGAACACCTCCGATAGTGGAGGGCATAAAAAAGGCCCAAAGAAAGTCCGATCGAAAAAGATGTCCACGCGCGTCGACCTAACGGCGATGGTGGATCTCGGGTTCTTATTGATCACCTTTTTCATGTTGGCAACAACGATGAACAAGCCAAAAACCATGGAGGTAAACAAACCTGCCAAGGAAGATAAGCTTGACAAAAAAGAAGAACCACCTATCAAGATGTCCAAGACCGCTACGCTTATGCTTGGCGCCAGGGACAAATGCTATGTATATGTTTCTCCGGATGAAATTGATGCTACCACCGAACTTTCATTGGATAGCGTTGATTACAGCCCTACAGGACTGCGGAAGTATATCCAGCGTAGGCAAAAGGAAGTGAAGGAACAATGGGGTGACCAGGACGAATTGTTTGTGATGATCAAGCCTTTACCAGCTTCGACCGTCAAAAACATCGTAGATGTATTGGATGAAATGTCGATCAATGATGTCAAACGATACGCTATTCTTGAACCTAACGATCCAATCGATTCACTTGTAGCACTCAGAACCGGACAAAGCCGGAAATAACATTTATGCAATTATGCAGGTAACTGCATCATTACGTTTAGAAAAAAGAAATAAACATGGAAGATGCGAAATGGCTAAAGAACTCGATGGACGACATCGTTTTTGAAGGTAGAAACAAAGCCTATGGTGCGTTCCATTTAAGGCGCTTGTACGACAAGCACATGACTCGCGCCATGATCGTCGGTATGTTGTTTTTCCTGCTTGCAGTGAGTTCCCCGCAGATCATCCGTATGATCAAGGGATTTATGCCGGATAAACAAGATGATCTGATCATGAAAGAGGTTACCCTTGCGGAACCTCCGCCAATTGACCCAAAGAAGCCACCTCCACCACCTCCGCCTAAGGTTGATCCTCCTCCAATCAAGGACCAGATCAAGTTTGTACCACCTGTGGTGAAGAAAGACGAAGAGGTTAAAGAGGAAGAACCACCTCCACCAACGATCGAAGAAATCAAGGACAAAGAAATCGCTACCGAAACCAAAGAAGGAGAAGAAGGTGGTGTTGATGCTTCTTTACTAGGTGATGAGCCTTCAGCGCCTCCGGTACTTGAGGAGCCAAAAGAAGAAGAGCCATTTGCTTATGTGGAGCAGATGCCTACTTTCCCTAATGGCACCGAGGCGATGTATAAATACATCTATGACAAAATAAAATATCCCGCTATAGCTCGTGAGAATGGCATTTCCGGACAAGTGATCGTTCAGTTTGTCGTATCTAAGGAAGGAGAAATCCAGAAAGCTAAGGTGGTAAGAGGTATTGGAGGTGGATGTAACGAAGAAGCCTTGAGGGTTGTCAACGGGATGCCACGCTGGAAACCAGGTATGCACAACGGACGCGCAGTACCTGTGACCTTTACGCTACCGATCAAGTTTGTCCTTCAGTAAAGAATGGATGCCGATAAGATCAGGCAGTTCTTTCTTCTTTTGTTAGGGCTGACATATATAGCCGTAGGCGTCTTTATTTTTGTCAAAAAAGCAATACCCTTTTCTCCCTGGGGAGAAATTCTATCCCTTTTGTTTGTTCTCTACGGAGCATGGAGATCATACAGGGCCTTGAAGAAAAGTTAATTACTAAGAGAAGATATACAAGATAGGAAGGTCTGGTCTCCACAGGAGTCAGGCCTTCTTAGTCAACGCAAATGTCTTAAAGCACCTTTAACGAACCTTAACGCAGGTTTAACGGACAAAAAAGAGATGAATACGTCTCTCATATACAAACCTTACCAGGTAGTCATGAAAAACAAAGCCATATATAGCTTATTCGTTATCCTACTGCTTTCGATTGCGTGCAACCGGAAGATAGAAGAGATAGAAGCACCTACTATGGGTAAGCTTAACATGCTGGCTGATGAGAGCATCCGGGATATTGTACAACAGGAGGAAGAGATTTTTGAGCGGAGTTATCCCTATGCACATGTAGATATCAGCTATACCAATGAATATGATATGTTCAGCCAATTCATGGCCGACAGCATAGATGTAGTATTGACGACAAGGACGCTGACACCGGAAGAGACTGCTTACCTGGAGAAAAAACAATCTATCGCAAATCATTATCCTTTCGCTAAAAGTGCCATTGCCTTTATCGCCAATAAGACTTCAACGGATACGACTTACACTTATGAGCAGTTGAAATCCATGATGTCAGATCAAGGCTCAAAGTCCATTTTTGTCATCGAAAATGTCAAATCCGGTATCGCCAGGGAAGTTTTACAATTCATTAACCTAAGTACTTTACCCGGGCATTTTTATGCTTTAACCTCCAAAAAAGAGGTACTAGATTACATCAAGACACATGAAAACGCCATAGGGATTATCGATTACAGTGATATAAGTGATACGGACAACCCTTATACAAAACAAGTATTAGAAAGCATCCAATTGCTTGGGATCAGCAGGCCCCTGGATTCAATACAGGCAGGGTTTGTAAAGCCTTTCCAGTACAATCTACAGGATCATAAATATCCATTTACTCGCGACTTATACCTGATTACCAAAACAGGTCGAAGTGATATTGGGATCGGTTTTGCATCCTTTATCTGTGCAGAAATCGGTCAGCGAATCGTCCTGAAAGCAGGATTGTTGCCATTGTTTCAAACCGAGCGGAGCCTGGAGATTAACCAGACCTCCGACATAAAAGTCATAAAATGAACCGAATACATCCGATACATGTTGCATTTTTGCACCCTTATAATTTAAACACTATGAACATGAAAAAGCTTCTAATTGTCCCCGTACTCTCTGTACTGATGGCTTGTGCAGCACCGCCCATGGCCCAGGTACCTACATTACAGGAAGGCATCAAGCAGCTGCAGAATGAAAATTATAATGCCGCGCTGACCACTTTTAATGCAATTGCGAAGAGTGATCCCAAAAACGGTACCATCTACTACTATATCGGTGAGGTGAGTTACCAAACAGAGGATTTCGTTGAAGCGGAAAAATCCTATAAAAAAGGACTCAGCATAAACACACAATGTGCCGAGTGTAAAGTGGGTCTAGGCAAGTTATTGCTTGATCAGGGTAAAGCTGCAGAGGCTGAGGAAAATTTTGCATCTGCTACACGCCTTGATAAAAAGAATGCAGAAATCTTTGCCATGGCTGGTAACGCGTATTTGTATAGCAAGAAACCAAATGGACAAAAAGCTGTACAATACTTATCCACGGCACGTGATATGAATCCAAACCGGGCAGACTATTGGGCTCATCTAGGTGATGCTTATAGAATGATCGGCAACAACGGTGAAGCGATGACCGCCTTCCAAACGGCTGTTGAAAAAGATCCGACCAATACAGCTGCCTATGTTAGCATGGCAAGAATATGGAAAGCAGCTAAACAAGATTCGTTGGCTATCGAACAGTTGCTCATAGCTATCAAACTTGCACCAAATGACGCTGCACCATATAAAGACCTTATTGAACTTTATATTAAGCATGGTCAATATTCCAAAGTAACTCCGCTACTCGAAAAATATGTTTCGCTGACAGGAGATGATATTGAAGCCCAGGTAAGGTTGGTTAAATTCCTCACCTTCCAGGCTAAGGATTACGATCGAGCTATTCTTGAAGGAGAAAAAATACTGAAGACTAATCCAGAACAATATACCGTGCATCGCTGGTTAGCATGGGCATATGCCGAAAAAGGAGACTATGCAAATTCACTGAAGCATAGCGAAATGTTATTCGAAGACATCGGCAAGAAAGAAGGCCGTGCTACCTTCCCATCTGATTATGACTACTGGGCTGAAGCCTACTTCAAGTTGGGTAATGTAGATGAAGCCGCTCATATCTATCGTAAGTACATTGAGCTGGATTCATCCCGCAACGAAGAGATATACGGTATGCTGGCTAAAGCATATTTCGATGCCAAAAACTATGAGCAGGCTATTGCTTATTACCTAAGGAAAGGAACTATAGAACCTCTCACGGTGGGTGAAAACTATTACTTAGGATTATCCTATTACTATGCTGACCAGGATATGAAAGCTGATTCAGTTTTTGTAAAAGTACTTGAAGTAACACCTGATCATGCTAATTCATGGTTGATGCGCGCCAGGATAGGAAATGCAATGGATACGACAGAGACTACTTTGTATTTAGCTAAGGTTCCATATGAAAACTATATCCGACTTGCAGAAGTGGATACGGTGAAAAATAAAAAGAACCTGATCGATGCTTATAAATACCTAGGTGTTTATTGGGTACAAAAAGGTGATAACACCCAAGGGATGGCTTACTTTGAAAAAGTGCTAGCTCTTGACCCTGCAGATGCAGAAACAATGGAATACGTAAGGATTCTGAAGGAACAACCCAAACGAAAGTAAAATAAAAAAGGGGCGACGATATCGCCCCTTTTTTATTTAATAAGGTAAGCTTCTGACAATCGTTGATCGCAGAATGAAGATTAAGGATAGCAACAATAAACCTGTTATTAAAGGCCAATAGTAGAGTTCCTGGTATCGTTTATACACCGTGATCTCTACTTCCGTTTTTTCGAGTTGATCGATTTCATTATAGACTTGTTGCAAAGCTTCAGCTGAGACAGCTCGATAATATTTCCCACCGGTTTCTGTTGCAATCGTTTTTAGTAACTCCTCATCAATTTCTACATTGGTGACACCAAACATGTATTCACCATTTGTCCGCCTGCGCACAGGAGCAAGTGCCTGGCCATAACTTCCTACACCAATCGTATAAACTTTGATTCCAAATTCTTTGGCAATGTCTGCAGCTGTAGCCGGACGGATGTATCCAGCGTTATTAACACCATCTGTAAGCAAAACAACCACTTTGCTTTTTGCTCCGCTATCCTTCAACCTATTGACTGCTGCTGCAAGACCCATCCCGATAGCTGTACCATCTTCCAATTCACCACATGCAAGACCTGCCAGGTATTCCTTAAGCACTTCATGATCATTGGTGAGAGGACATTGCGTATAACTTTCTCCTGCAAAAACCGCAAGTCCTATGCGGTCGTATGTTCGATGCGAAACAAAGTCAATGGCAACCTGCTTACTCACCGTCAACCTATCCGGTTCAAAATCACGGGCAAGCATAGATGAAGAAAGATCCATCACCAGGAAGATATCGATCCCCTCCCCTTTCACACTTTCTTCTGCATGTTCCGATTGTGGGCGGGCCATGGCAACGACCAGTATTACTATGGAAAGCCAAAAGATGGGTTCAATACATTTGTAAACCAAAACTCGCCATGTCAATGGTGTTTTACTTGATTGAACTGGCATGTTGATGGCGGTCACACCATGCTTTGACATCCACTTATTTCTCAGCCACATCACCAGGGGAATGAACCCAAGCAACATCAACCACCAGGGATCATGAAGGGATATATTATTCCACATCATCTTCCTCAGTTTCTTTTGGTGATTCTTCCACTTCAGATTGATCCTGTGGTAATGTCTCCAGGACAAAAGAACGAACGCGTTCAATAGCTGCTGTGTGGATATTCATTCCGGGATCAGCTTTTGCAAACTTGATCAGGTCTGCAATAGAAATCAATTCTTCTGTATCTGCCAATAATTCCGGCTTAAGTTGAAGGTGATGTAGTTGAGCAAGAATCTCATCAGAGGTTTGCTCTTTGGCATGGATGTCATATCGACGCTCCAGATACTCCCTTAATATGGATGTAAGTTCCGAGTAATGCTCTTTCACTTCACCACCTTGCCATAATTTCTTTGCCGCCAGTTCATCAAGTGCATTCAAGGCCCATTCATGAGGAAGGAGTGGAATCGGAGTAGGTTCATCCACTATTTGTTTTGATTTTCCTTGTCTCAACCAATAAATCAAACCGCCAATCAACAACAGGAAAAAGAGAATATGCGGAATGTACTTTTTATAATAACCCGGACTAAACGGTTCAAAATAGATTTCTTTCAAATCGGCAAGCCCCGCTGAATCGGGTTCGACCTTAAGCACATTGATCGGAACATCATTTGTAAAAAATGTATCCGTTTTTCCATTGGATAAAATCACTACCGGAAGTGGAGGAAGTTTTACCCAACCTGTATCGAAAATCGACACCATCCAGGAGACTTGAAAAGAAAGGGGATTCTGTGAATCTATTATGGGTCCACTTACTACCTCAACACCCTTTAGTGAATCAGGCCAGACTTCATTGATATTAGTCCATTCTCTACCACCAGTCACATCCGTCTTGATCGTAGCTCTCACCTGGTCACCAATTTTGACTAGCGTTTTATCAACAAACATCGTTGGTTGACCAAATCCGGTGAAGGATAGCAAGGAGATTAGAGCCACGAATATCCCTTTCATGCAGATGCTCTTCGTTTAAAGAAACGGTGAAGTTCCTGCAAATAAGTCTGATCCGTTGCAAGGGACATGGTATCACATTTCGCCCGTTTAAATTGCTCTTTAAATTGGAGCAAACGGGTATTATATCGATTTGAAAAAAGGGTTCTTATATTTTCGTCACTTGTGTCAACAAGTGTGAAAGTACCTGATTCCGGATCTCTTAACTTTAGCATACCCGCCTCCGGAAGGATCGCTTCTACCGGATCATAAACATGCATGCCGATAATATCATGTCTTTTGGCTGCCAACTTCAACGTTTTCTCATAAGGAGATGCAATAAAGTCACTCATCACAAAAGCAATGCACTTCTTCTTAATAACATTGGTCAGGTATTCGAGTGGAGGATTTATATCCGTCTTTCTGCTCACAGGTTGGAAATACAATAACTCCCTGATAATACGTAAAAGATGCTGACGACCTTTTTGTGGTGGAATGTACATTTCCACTTTATCGGTAAATAGAATCAATCCTACCTGGTCATTATTCTGCAATGCAGAAAATCCAAGTACAGCGGACAATTCTGCCATCCATTCATTTTTCCATGGCTGACGAGTACCGAATTGCACAGAAGAGCTGATATCGACCAACAACATCATTGTTAGCTCCCTTTCTTCTTCAAAAACTTTGATGTGAGGATCACCACTTCGTGCTGTAACGTTCCAGTCAATATTCTTCACCTCATCCCCATACTGGTAGGATCTCACTTCACTAAAGGACATACCTCTTCCTTTGAACGCAGAATGATACTCACCAGAAAAGATGTGCCTGCTCAAGCTTCTTGTCTTGATTTCGACTTTCCTTACCCGCTTAAGTAATTCGCTTGTATCCACGTTCTTCGGTTGGTTTTATCAATGGATGATTACCATCCAAAATATTTCCAATATTTTCTTTTAACCAATTCCTTGCTTTCTTCCATAGGAAGCAATTGCAGTTCATCTCCATAAAGCATGCTGAATTCAGTTGTCATTGCAACGCCTCCAGTAGTAGGCAGAAGTAACGTAAATCCAACTTCCTGAAGCCATGAAGCATATTCCTTATCAGTATGATGATCTGCAGAAGCCAAAGCTAAACCGGAAGCTTTACTAAGATCCCCAGGTATATTGAGCAATTCATCCTGCAATACAAACACATCTTCTTTCTTCAACCATACAAAGACTTCCCTTTGAATCACATCAGGATGAATAAAGGTCATCATGCCGGTGATGTGAGATAGGCTTTCATCAATGATCTCTACCCAGCCTGAAGAGCGAAAGACCAAACGTCCAGGTGATTCGAGTTCATTTCCTTGGGTAAGTTGTTGGACACCTATATTCCATGAGGAATCTACATGGGCAGTAATCCAGTCATTATAAAATTTACTTTCCAATTGTGGATACACAAAGTCAAGAAAGCCCATTGAATTGTCAAAATGCCTAAGGGATAGTGGGGTTGTATATAGAATAGTGGCTTTGTATTCAGTTCCACCAACCATTGCTTTATAAGTGACCGGATCTTTCTGCCGCATCTGAATGGTCTGAAAAGAACCTTTATCATCTGGGATGTCAGCTTTCCACATAGAACACGTTCCATCTAAACATTGGCCATCGAATCGTCTATACAATCCATCCTGATTGACCATACCGGAAACAATACCGTAATCCATCTTTTGTACAGAGAGGTACATTGGTTTCACTCCTTCAATTTGAATCCACTCTGCTGCAGTTTTGAAATTTTTAATCTTTATCAACTTCTCAGGAAATGCTTTTACATCAAATGTCCTGCTCTGATCCGCAGAAAGCCATCTGAGTGTTGCCTGGTCAGCGGTCACCGTTCCTGTAAGATACCCGGTCAGCCTGTCGAATCCATCGCGCTCCTGTAATTGCAAACGTTCACCAGCATTCCATTCTCCTGACAATTTGTGTTTTCGCTGATCAGCATCGTGGATCATATACCCTGCAACCTGTGAATGATCTGAAGCAAGTATAAGTGTGACCGGGTGATAATCTGCAAGGACCCCTTTGTAAGTTTCTTGCCAGGTAATTTTTCCCAACTGCGACTGCATCCACTCATCGACAGTCACCTGTCCATTCAGCACAAGGCACAATAATAAAAAGGGTATAAAAAGAAAAGATTTAATCATTATCTGCCTGCTTATGGTACTTCAATACTATTGAGGATGGTTTTGATGATATCCTCCTGGGTGACGTTCTCTGCTTCTGCTTCATAGCTCAACCCGATACGATGTCTCATCACGTCATGACAAACCTGTCTCACATCTTCGGGAATCACATATGCTCTTCTTTTCATAAACGCCATTGCTTTAGAAGCAATCATGAGATTGATACTAGCACGTGGGGAAGCTCCGTAAGAAATCAACGGCTTGAGCTTTGCAAGATTTCCTTCTGGTTGTCTGCTTGCAAAAACGATATCTAGAATATAGTTTTCGATTTTCTCATCCATATAGACTTTGCGGACGACCTTCCTGGCCTTTAAAATGTCCTCAGGGGTGACTACTGGTTGAAGTTTAAGATTTGTTTCACCAGAAAGATTCCGTCTCATGATCAACCTTTCTTCATTACGATCAGGATAACCAATCTTGACCTTAAACATGAATCGGTCGACCTGGGCTTCTGGAAGGTTATAGGTCCCTTCCTGCTCAATTGGATTCTGGGTGGCCAGGACGAGGAATGGTTCTTTCAGGATATAGGACTCACCCCCGATGGTGACTTGTCTCTCCTGCATAGCTTCGAGGAGAGCACTTTGGACCTTTGCAGGGGCTCGATTGATCTCATCAGCAAGAATAAATTGGGCAAAAATGGGGCCTTGCTTTACTGAAAACTGGCTGGAGGCTGGGTTATAAATCATCGTCCCAATAATGTCCGCAGGCAATAGATCGGGAGTGAATTGGATACGGCTGAAACTGCCATCCACACAGGAAGCTAAAGTCTTGATGGCAAGGGTCTTAGCCAACCCAGGAACCCCTTCCAACAGGACATGGCCGTCGGCCAGTAGCCCCAAAAGAAGCCTGCTGACCATGTATGACTGACCTACAATAACCCGACCGCTGGCTTCAATAACCCGGTCTACGAAGGCACTTTCATTGTATATCTCCTGACTAAGCGCTTCAATATCTACACTGGCTTGCATATGGTAGTTGTATTTTTATCGGATTGCGAAAATAGAATCTATGAAGGACATCCGCGGCAATGTTAGGTTTTTGATAACAAGCCTGTTAGTAAAGGTAATCATGTTGGCCGGAGCCGCATGGCCATCATCCGCCCTGTCTGGGCAAGCCCCTGATCCGCTTACTTCCATTAAGGAACTCAAAGAAGGCACGCTCATTGTCCGTTTTCCAGCCAATAAGGCTAAAATAGACACACTCACGGCCATGGCTGCAAGGACCACTAATCCGGACAATAAACAAAGGCTTGAAAAAGAGCTTCAACAGACCATAGGAGAACGTGACACTATGATCGCGCATTATGTGGAAGCGTTTAAAATGAAGTATGATTTCTCCAAAGTGGCCTATTATTTCGACTATGATGGCCGTGATTTAAATACAGCGAAGTATTACAATCTCGATGGGGAACGAATCTCTGTTGCTGACCTAAGTGAAAAACCTATTTTCTATCTTTTCTTTGATCGTTCCGAAGAAATGAAGATGGATGCCTTGACCATTTATACCCGCATGTTGAAAAAAATACCCAAACCCTTCCCAAACGATTTCACCACTGGAGGACTTAATTACCTTTTTGTCTCCTTGTCCAGTAGTACGTATGAATCCTGGCGAATCAAGAAGATAAACAAGCGGCTCCATATGTTCTGGAGTGATGTAATGGCTAGCGAAAAGTAACCTGAAAGCCTAATTGTCTTTTTTGTAAATCGGATCAATGACTACACTATCCGGTTTCGACTTAAATGAAGGTTTAGGTGGTTTACTAGGTTTTCCTGGCTTCTGAATTGTATCTAGTTTATCATCAAGCGATGTGGCTACCAGGAGGGAATCCACATAATCCTCTGCTTTTACATAGAGCTTCTGCTTACACACAGCCAATTGATCAGCTTGCCATTGTTCCTTTTTCAATTGAACGGCCGCTTTGATCAGATCGTCCTGGCTTACTTCCTTGGAGCAAGCAACCATCAACAACAAGACGGGAAGAAATGATATCGGTCTAACTATTCTTTTCATTCTACCAGTATATTCATTTCCGTTCTTCTTTCATTCAAGATAGAATCCACTGCTAATGGATATAGGCTATCCCGCATCCGAAAGCACATCGAATCTATATGTGATTGCAACTCGATAATCTCTTTCTGAAAAACAGTATCAATGGCACGCCGGCTATCCTTCGTTGGGCCTACCGGGCGATTGGTACAGGATAAGAAAAAACATCCCGCAAGGAGACATAAGATTAACCGCGACATCAGACAATCCTTGTTTTGAGTTCAAAGTTTTGGCCGAGGTAAACCTTTCGCACCATTTCATCGGAAGCAAGTTCTTCTGCAGTACCTGCTTTCAGAATTTTACCTTCAAACATGAGATAGGCTCTGTCCGTAATGGAGAGCGTCTCTCTTACATTATGATCGGTGATGAGGATACCGATGTTTTTTGTTTTTAATGCGGCTACGATATGTTGGATATCTTCTACGGCAATCGGGTCGATCCCTGCAAAAGGTTCGTCCAGTAAAATAAACTTTGGATCGGTAGCCAACGCGCGGGCAATTTCTGTTCTACGACGCTCACCACCTGAAAGGCTGTCACCAACATTATGGCGTACTTTTTCAAGACCAAATTCTGAAATCAGCGTTTCCAGTTTTTCTTGCTGCTGCGGACGTTTCAGATTTGTCAGCTCAAGTACTGCCTTGATATTATTTTCAACGGTAAGTTTTCGAAACACGGAAGCTTCTTGCGGCAAGTACCCTACCCCAAGGCGGGCCCGTTTGTACATGGGCAAATTTGTGATTTCCGTTTTGTCGAGGTACACATGCCCTGAAGCAGGCTTGATAAATCCTACAGTGATATAAAAAGAGGTGGTTTTCCCGGCGCCATTCGGGCCGAGCAATCCTACAATTTCACCCTGGGAAACTTCAATGGAGACCTGGTCAACGACTTTGCGTTTGCCATAATATTTTACCAGGCTATCCGTCCACAATTTCATAAAGTCGCATTAGTTTATAGTAATCGCGGGCACAAAGTACGGCTCGCTTTTGGCATCTGTACAACTGATTTACAGGCTAGATTGTTTTATATGACCTAACTCATTGCCAAACTACATTGGTTTCCATTTCCCAGGCGGCCCTGACATTATCAATGGTTAAGATCATCTTCCGCTCTGGTTGCCTCCTCAAAGAATAATCCCCGGTATCCCAAATGCCATTTCCATTTAAATCTTCTATCAATTCAACGCCATACTTTCCTGGAGCTAAGGATCCTCGTTTCAATTGAGCAGTTTTCTGCATTTCAATGACAAAACGCGCTTCAACCAAGTCTCCTGTTTTCAATAACAGGACATAATTCTTTGTGGAATCAAGACCTTCCACATTTAATGTGAGGTCGCCATATTGGTCAGCACCTTGTACAACGATTGAAAGCCTGATTGTATCATTTGTTCTTCCCCAATAATCCTGGATGGCTCCTGGTAAAAGCGTTAGGGTATGCCTTGAAATTGGTTTCCAGTTTGCGAGCACAGAAAAATATCTACCTGTCAGACTGTCTCTTGTCAATGTATAAGGCAACAAATCGAGTGAGTCCGTATGAAGCTGTATTCTTGAGGTATCAATATTCGTAAGAGGTATTTTAGACATAAACCTTGCTTCACCTAGTGGATGAAGTCTTCCGGTAACCGAAACTATTTTCATAGGATCCTTCAATGGAGAAGAACCATTAGCAAGGCGAATGTTTGTGGTATCTGTTCCAATGATAGCCTGACCTGCATAATTGCTTTCCGGTGAGTACCAGACATGAAGTGTGTCTCCTTCCCATGCTGATACGGCATCATCAATCGCTGGCACTAATTGAGGCATTGGTTTTGGATTTGTAGCATCCACTACCATTTTTATCCATCCAGGCACATCATGGATGATTTCACGAATTACAGTTCTTTTCTCTTTTGGAAAAACGGAGATTACTGGAATAATGGATACCGGCTCAATCGTATAAATGGGTTCACCATTCCAGCCAATTAATTCTGTCTCCTGGTCATAGAGAAAATTGAGGTTATCATCTTTAAGTGCAACAACATTAAATGAATCTGTTCGAATATTGCTCATTGACCATTGGCCTTCTTTGTTTGTCTTCGCTACATACTCTGGTTTTCGTTTGTATACTGCACTATCCTCACCAACAGGATACAAGATCACCCAAACGCCTTCAGCCGCAGCGAGTGTTGCTGCATTTATCACTTTTCCAGAAAGCTTTACAGAATCGAGCACATCGCCGGTAGAAAAAACGAATGCATAATTCTCCAGGATATTCCCCTCATTAAGATCCGCTATCGAGCTCCCGAAATTGATTGTATAGGTTGTCTCTTCTCTAAGGCTATCCGGTACCGTGATCACAATGGACTTTCCTTTCTGTTTGATTTCAGGATCATGAGGCATCAATGGAGAAATAACTACCTGTGTCTGCACATCCTTGAGCGTAAACCATTCATCAAAAGTGATGACGATTTCCTCGGGTCTGTAATTGGTTTGAAAGTTTGGGGTAGACTCATCTTCGAGCACTACCGGCGGTGCCACATCATCCGGCCCGCCCGTTGGCGCCTTGGGAGAGGCACAAGCAAAAAGCATCGAAATGGCAATGGCATAAAGAGATATCCATGGGAGGGCTCGCGAAAACATTGGGCAAATATATCAGGAAATGAGTAATGAACAGGGAGCAAGGAACAGGGAACATCGAAGTAAGAAGGAATTTGGGAACAGGTAGCTATGATTTAGCATAATAATATCAATAAAACCGATAATAATATCGGCCTAATGGATTGGTTTTACTCCAAATACCCCTCAGATTTGGAAAAATAAATCTGGAATTTAAAAGCGCCACAACGTATGCCTAAAAAAGACCTTGAAGAACGATTAATAAATTTTGCAGTAACCGCAATTTCTATTGCTCAAACGATGAACAGAAACTATGCTGGAAATCATCTATCTGAACAAATAACAAGGTCTTCTTCTTCCGCTGCTCTAAATTATGGAGAGGCGAAAAGCGCTGAATCGAGACGAGACTTTATTCACAAAATAAAAATCGTCCTTAAGGAACTCCGGGAAACGCATATAAATCTTAAAACTATTTATAGAGCAAACCTTAATCCAAATAAAGAAAAGATTGAGGAAATCATTCAAGAATGTAATGAACTGATCTCCATTTTTGTAACTTCTGTTCAAACAGCCCGACGCAACATGGAAAAGACAAAGTAAATACTTTACTCATTTCACCTTCTAACTTCGATGTTCCCTGTTCCCTGTTCCTTGTTCCTTGTTCCTTGTTCCTTATTCCCTGTTCCTTATTCCTTATTCCTTATTCAAATCCGCGATTAAGCGGATGAAACGAGTTAATCGTTTCACGCAAATAATCCGCATTGAGATGCGTATAGATCTCTGTCGTGATGATCGACGCATGTCCGAGCATTTCTTGGACAGCACGGAGGTCTGCTCCTCCTTCTACGAGATGAGTGGCAAATGAATGGCGAAGGCTGTGCGGTGAAATGGTTTTGTTGATCCCTGCAGCTGCTGCGGTTTCTTTGATGATGTTGAATATCATTACGCGGGAAAGTTTCTTGCCACGACGGTTGAGAAAAAGGATGTCTTTTGCAAGTGGATCGATATTCATCATGCGATTGCGATCACCATCCATGTATAGTCGAATGCAATGAAGCGCCTCTTCACCGATGGGGACAAGGCGTTCCTTATTGTTCTTTCCGATGACGCGGATAAATTGCAAGTCAGGGAAAATATTGCTGATCTTAAGGTTGGTCAATTCTGATACACGTAATCCACATGCATATAGTGTTTCGATGATAGCTACATTACGTGTGCCTTGTGGATGGCTCTTGTCAATGCTATCGATCATACTCCTGATTTCATCATAGCTGAGGACCTCTGGAAGGTATTGATCCATTTTGGGTGAGTCGACAAGTTCAGTGGGATCAGCCTTTAGCATATCCTCCATGATGAGGTACTGAAAATAGGAGCGAATGCCAGAGAGAATCCTTGCCTGCGAGCGCCTGCCGATTTCAGCTTCATTCAATAAGCGAAGAAATTGTTCTAGATCGTTTGCAGTGACAGCTGTAGGTGAATTAATACCAAGATCCCTATGCATGAATAATGCAAGTCGATTAACATCACGCCCATAGGCTTCAATGCTATGCCCAGACAAACCTTTCTCGAGTGTGAGAAAAGCCATAAATCCTTTGATCGTCGAATCCCAATCCATTCTGGCCTGCAAGGTACAGACCAGCTATGAGAAGTGTAGAGCTTTCAAATAATGTTATCCCTTTACTCCTGATGACCATTATCTTTGGCAAAAGGCATTTCTTGAAAAACAAGAATATGCCGATCAATAGCAACCTTTAAGAGAGCGATAAATCCAGATGGAAATGAACAAAGCAGGCATTGACAAATTTGAGCGCCATGTGGGGATGAAATACCACTTATTTAACAGCCTGTTTTTAAGACTGCCCTTCGATCTCATTCACCAGACTGGAATTTTACTACCCTTGCTTTCGGAACTCTGCCAGGCACAATACCAAACAGGCGGGAGTCCAAAAGAAATCATCGACAACTTTTTTGACGAATACCTACCTGGGGCAACAGAAAAAGATAGAACGGACTTGCTTTTCAATTTTGTAAAGTATATCGAACGGCAAGTGGTACTATTTGATGCTGTGGAAGAAGCCGCCTTTGACCAATTGCATGATCCGGATGGACAAGGCACGGTGTATGACATGGTGACTAAGGCGCAAGCAAATGGGCGTATGGATGCCTTATTGGAAAAACTGGATGAATATCATTTACGGATTGTTTTGACTGCGCATCCAACACAATTCTATCCTGGTCCCGTACTGGGAATCATTACAGACTTAACTGACGCCATCCGAAATAATCGCGTATTTGAAGTCAGCGACCTTTTGCTTCAACTTGGAAAAACACCTTTTATCAAAAGAGCGAAGCCGACACCTTTGGATGAGGCTAAGAGTTTGATATGGTTTCTGAGAAAAGTATTCTACGAAGCTATTCCGGAGATCATGACAAGGCTTGAAGCTAAACTCTATTCACCTCTTCCAAAAAAAGATCTGATTGATCTTGGCTTCTGGCCAGGAGGGGATCGTGATGGAAATCCTAATGTAAATGCGGAGACTACGCTTGAGGTGGCCAATCAATTAAGAAGAGCCATTCTGAATTGTTATGCACAAGATGTGCAGAAATTGAGGCGCAGGTTGACCTTCCAGCATGTGTATGAACAGATCACATCTATCGGTGAAAAAATTTATTGCACGCTAGCCGGAGATAAAAAAGGTTATTCAACTGCTCAACAGTTGCTGAATGAACTCGCAGCCATTCGACACATACTTGCTGAAGAGCATGACAACCTTTTTGCTGGCGAACTTGATGTGTTTATTTCTAAAGTAGACATCTTCAGGTTTCATTTTGCTTGCCTGGATATACGCCAGGAAAGCAGGAAACATGAAACTTTGATCGCAGAAATCATCCTTAAAAAAGCCGGTCAACAAAAGCTCGATGAATACCAATCAAAGGAGGTGATGGCCAAGATGGAATACCTGGAGTCGTGCAATTGGACCCTCGATGATTTCGAAAGTGCTGATCCGATATCCATGGATATCATCCGTTCCATGCAGGTAATAAAGAAGATTCAGGCCAGCAATGGAGAAAAAGCATGTCATCGCTATGTGATAAGTAACACACGTCATGCGCTGGATATTTTTTCCATCCAAATATTGATGAAATGGGCTTGCGGGGAAGAGCCCGATTATGTGGATGTTGTTCCTTTATTTGAATCCATAGATGACTTGGCGCATGCCGCTGACGTCATGCAGCAACTCTATACGTTTGCTCCATATGCCCAACATCTTCAAGCCAGGCAGCAAGTCCAAACCATCATGCTTGGCTTTTCGGATGGCACCAAAGATGGTGGTTATCTCAAAGCAAACTGGTCTATATATACAGGTAAAGAAGAATTGACAACCACTTCAAGAGCAAATGGTATCAAAGTGATCTTCTTTGATGGAAGAGGCGGACCACCAGCAAGAGGTGGTGGCAATACGCATAAATTTTATTCGTCACTGGGACCATCTATCGAGAATAAAGAAATCCAGATCACCATCCAGGGGCAAACCATCAGTTCCAATTTCGGAAATAAGGAGCTGGCGATTTACAATCTCGAACAGTTACTCACGGCGGGCATTGAAAATGATCTTTATCCTCAGCGCACACCTGGCTTAACGACTGATCAACGTAGTCTTATTGATGAAATGGCTGACGAAGCTTATCAAGGCTATGTAGAATTGAAAACGCACCCTGATTTTCTAACCTACTTACAGGAAAACGGTACACTCCCCTATTATGGAGAATCCAATATTGGTAGTCGGCCAGACAAACGCAGTACGGGAGGCAAACTATTATTGGAAAATCTACGTGCAATACCCTTTGTTGGGACATGGGCACAATTGAAGCAAAATGTCCCTGGTTATTTTGGTTTCGGAAGAGCTATTGATAAACTGAAACGATCCGGGCGAGATCAGGAAGTCAAAGCTCTGTACAAGGAGTCCATGTTTTTCCAGACACTGGTAGGAAACAGTATGCAATCCCTTGCTAAATGTTTCTTTCCATTGACTGCCTACCTTGCAAAGGATCCACAATTCAAAGACATCTGGAATCTCATCCATGGTGAATTCGAAAGAACCCAAACTCTGCTGATTGAAACTGCGAATGAAGAACAATTACTGCAAGGCCATCAAACCACGAGGGATTCCATTCACCTTCGAGAAGATATCGTTCTCCCTTTGCTCACCATTCAGCAATACGCCTTAATCCAAATCAAGCAACTTGGCGATGCTCCTGAAAACCAGGAAATGAAAACAACATACCGGAAATTAATCACCAGGACGATGCCAGGGATTATCAATGCTGCGAGGAATTCTGCATAGCTATTGTAAATGGCGCACAGAGCCGCAGTTTTGCTTTATCCTTTTCGTTTGCCTATTGTCTATTGCCTATTCTCTTTTCGCAAGCAGATCGAAGATCCCGCCAAATGACTTGACATTTGTAGCGGGAGCCGCAACTTCGCAGTTTTGATTTACCTTTTTGATTGCCAATTGATAATTGTCTATTGCCTATTCTTTTTTTTCTCGCGCAACGGCGCAACGGCGCAGTTTTGATTTCCCTCTGCCCTATGCCCTATGCCCTCTGCTCTACGCTATTTCCACCATCATCTCCCTGATCAATTCATCAGGTGATTTTTCATAACTAAAGTCTATTCTGAAAGCCTGGAGACCAGATGCGCCCTGCATGTCTTCGAGTTCTACTTCCTCCACTTCCGTAGCGAGGTAACCAACTGCTTGCAGGTATTCCAGATATTGCTTGTATTCATCCGCTTCTCTGTCCTGGCTGTAAACAATGGTCAGTTTGCCAGGCTGGGTTAGTCGCTGCGAAGTACCTTTGACATATGCTTTGTCGATTCGCTTCTTGAGGATTTCAAATCGAACATTGTAAGCCCCATCTACATCAAAACGTCTTTCATCCTGGCGGAAACGTATCGCCATTGGATTGCCATAAGCAAGCACCAGGGAGGTAATGTCCATAGGCAAGGGCAATCCATTTTTGATTTTCCGATGCATATGCTCAACACCACATACTACCAATAACTGCCATAGGCGCAGGTTCTTGAGATGTAATGGGTCCAATGTCTTTGACTGCACGAGTGATTGACCAATGAAAGCATTATACTCTACCCCATCTGTCCTGAACTTATCAAAATAATGAGGAAACATCCGTTGTGCGAGGGCTTGTTGTTGGTTGAGGTATTCCGCGATCCTTTGATTGATTAGGTGAACGGATTGCTCATACTCCTTTCGTTGTTTGTAAATCACACCCAACTTCGGATCCAGAGATTGAATGTATCGTTGGACGATTGCCTTTGTGTGTGGAAGAGTTTTCAAGTATTGAATCACCGCATCCAATTCATGTCTCATAAAGTCCACAATACTCACCTCATCACTGGCTTGTAGTGCATCTTCCAATGAAGTTCTAAACTGATCGACTCGGAATAGCATTTGTTGATAGATCGGAAGCTTATAATGCTCGAGAGCTACATCAAGGACTTCTCCAGCAAGATTAAGCTGCTCGGATAGATCAGCCCTGATGGTTGAATTGCGCAAGTCTGATGATCCCCTGATATCAAACTGCCCGTATAATGGATACACTTCCTGAAAATGAATATCAGTATCCCCAGGCTTGCCGGTAAATTGTTCCTGAAAAATAGATTCAGCAGCCTGGAGAAATTTCCAGGTTACGGTGGGATGCAATGCTGTGTATTTGTCCTGGATGATAGAATCAAGATGCATCTGATGCATATCGATTGCCCGTCCTACCACCATGCTGAAGATAGGTAGTACATTTTTTAGTTTAGAAGCCACCATCGAATTGAGGATACCTTCTTTATTGGAAGTCAATTCGATGAAAGCAATAATCTGGTCATTATGCTTGAGTGGGGCAATGATGAAGCTCCCTACTCCTTTTTCAAACATCCGTTTGACAAATATCGAAGTAGACTTCAGCATCTCTTCGCGACTAGAGGATGTATATACTTCATTGCGTTTGAGCAATCCATCAAAGGCACTGTCGCAATACCATTCATCTACTGAAGATTCAAATGTATCTTCAAGCAACCTGCTGGACGTAGCCAACCCATGCAGTGCACGGATGACGCAACCGTTTTCATCAAAAGCATCAAAGCCGATTTCTATCTTTTCAATATTGAGATAGCGTGCTAACTGGTGCTCAATCAACTCTACAATTTCATGTACCTGCAAAGCATTACTCTGGAGCAACAATCGTTTCAACTCCGATAAGGCCACTTCCTCCGTCTGATCGAAGAAGGAAAGAATGTGCATTCCCTTATAGATATAACTTCCCGGAGGAATCATCTTTTTCCAAAGCTCAATGTCATGACTGTTGTCCATCAACAAGCGAATATCTTCAAGAGATAATGCTTTTGTATTCTCCTTCGGGATGATGGCAGAGAAGTCACTATTACGCATCACCTTAAAATGGTGCATGGTGGTGGTCTCATCGTCAGGAATGTCCACATTCATCGGATATCTGAAATTGACCTGCACATCGTAAACCATCTCAATGATCCGTGAACAGGCCAGGATATAAAAATCATCTGGTGCAATGTCCTTTACTTCAATCTTAAAATCAGGACCCGCCTTTGAGACAAGTCTATTAAGTTTATTGGATTGAAAGAAAAAATCAGGGAGGAATGGAAGACTCGCGGCTTTTACTTCACTGTCAGATAAAAATTCAGGAAACAGGGCGGAAAGTAATAATTTAAGTTCCTTAGGATGTTGTGATAATTGCTCAACGTCTATATCCTCTTTCCTTAGCACTTTTGTTTGCTCGAGAATGGCAATAGCATGATCCTGCTCAGTAGAAATTTCATTTCCAGCTTTTTCTTCCCAGAAATGAAATACTTTCTCCAAACTTAACTGGATGTCAAATGGTAAAAGCAAAGGAGCACCTTCCTGTGAGTGCGTGGTTACTTGGGAGGAATTCATAGATACGAAGTTAACGAACAGATGCCTTTAAACCTTCAAAATCTTGGCATATGGTAAGCTTATCTCGCTTCCCAACGACCTTCCTTATGAAGCTTTTCGGCATAACTATATCCTTCAACCCACCATCCGGACATTTGTTCAGGATCAAATATGAAACTATTGTCTGTCAGCTCACCTGGCAAATGGACAAGCCTGATCCTATTACCTGTCAATCGAGATTCCGAAAGACTAAGCTGGAGATCATCGTAAGCCAATTGATGTTGCATGAAATTGAATGTTTTCAACATCAGGGTAAACGCATTGGAAGCATGAGGCAAAATGGCCACTTTATGACGGGGTTGCAATACAATGACGTCGACTTCTGTGGCACCTAGGTTGATTGCTTCCTGCACAGGTATGGGATTTCCAAAACCAGCATCTGCATATTCACTGCCGTCTTTGATCGCAAGACTCATAAATGGCACCAGGTTGCAGGACATCCATATCCATTCGCAGAAATCTTCATAGGAGCAGTCATGGGCATATTTATATTCAATCTGATTGTGCGTCAGGTTGGATACAGTAGCTATGACTTGTTTCCCTGAAGCTTGCAATTCAGCCCATTTTTCTTCCGGGAATGTCCGATGGATTAGATTCTTCAGGCTACGACTTTCTCCGAATGTTTTCCGGCCCTGGATAAATTGAAGGAAAATCCGGAAGTGATTGAAACCGGCTTTGTACCCTTTTTCTGTTTTGCGCAGGATAAATGGACAGTTGCTGAAGATGTCATTTTGCTTACACGTAGTATAAGCGGTTTTCAGTTCGTCCCATGAATTGATCGCGATCAATGGAACTAATAAGCTTCCGGTTGAAGATCCGATCAAGATATCCCAGCTCATGCCAGCCTCTTTGGCGAGGTATTCTACAAAACCACCGGCCCAGGCGCCTTTTGCCCCTCCGCCGGAAATGACAAGGGCTTTCATAAGGCAGGATATGTTTCGTGGGTGGTCACGGTTTCTTTAGATCAGAATGATTGAGCAATGTAAAGGTTTTTGGGATGAAGGGAGCAAAGGATCAAAGGAGCAATGGAAGCAAGTCGAAGCGTAAGCGAAGATCCCGCTATGTTGCGAAGCCATAAGGCGGGAGGATCAAAGGAGCAAAGGCGGAAGTCGAAGCGCAGCGAAGATCCCGCTATGCAGCGAAGCCATAAAGCGGGAGGCAGAACGGCAGAACGGCAGAAAGCAATTGTAGGAAAATGAATAGCGGCCGCAGGCCGCTTTAAATAAGCAAGGTTGGTCGTAGATTGTATCTACGACCGCGTGCTACGGATCAAAAAGAGTCTGAATAGGGATAAAATCACTTGTGGCAGTTTCTAACTGCGGTGAGGAATAAGTAAAGGAATAGCTCACTCACACACCTCTCACTGTCTCACGTTCTCACGTTCTCACGTTCTCACACCTCCCACTCACACGCCTCTCACTGTCTCACGGTCTCACGGTCTCACGCTCACCTCGAAAATCTCTACATTTGTTTAAGCCACAATCCTGTACCATGTTTGAAATCCTGAAAAACAAAACAGCCATCATCACCGGGGGAAGCCGGGGTATCGGTTTAGCCATTGCCAAGAAGCTGGCGACTGCTGGAGTGAATGTAGTCGTGGCAGCGAAAACGACCGAGCCTCATCCAAAACTACCCGGGACGATATATGAAGCAGCTGAAGAAATCAAAGGCCTTGGCGGAAATGCATTAGCCCTGGTATTAGATCTGCGGGACGAAGAGCAGATAAAAAATGTAGTCATTGATACTGCAGCTCACTTTGGAGGAATAGACATCTTGATCAATAATGCTAGTGCTATTTTCCTGGCTGGTGTCGAATACACTCCATCGAAACGATATGACCTCATGCATCAGATCAATGTTCGAGGTACCTTCCTCATGTCGCAGGCATGTATGCCTTATTTGAAAAAATCATCGCATGGACACATTCTCAATCTGTCACCACCACTTGATATAAAAGCAGACTGGTTTGAAAGTCATACGGCTTATACAATGAGTAAATATGGGATGAGCATGGTAGCTCTTGGATTATCTGCAGAATTAAAACCATTTGGTGTGGCTGCGAATGGATTGTGGCCGAAAACCACGATTGCAACCGCTGCAGTGCAGAACTTACTTGGTGGAGATACGCTTATCAGTCAATCTCGTTGGCCCTCGATTGTGGCAGATGCTGCAGCCTATATTGTTTCGCAGGATCCAAAAACGACCACGGGCAACTTTTTCATTGATGAAGATGTATTAAGATTACAGGGCATTACTGATTTTACCCCCTATGCAGTCGATCCGACGAAACCACTGGCTCCTGATTTGTTTATTACCCTATGAAGAAAGAAAGAAAAGATAAGGACTTTGTCAAAACACCCTATTTCAAAGGAGGCAGAGATGCTATGGATGCCTTTGTTAAAAAAGAACTTAAGTATCCCAAGGAAGCTATTGAAGCTAAAGTGGAAGGAAGGGTCAGTATCCGGTATACGGTAGATTTTAAAGGAAAAGTAATAGAAGCAGGTGTAATTTCAGGGATTGGCCATGGTTGTGATGAAGAAGCTTTGCGGATCGTTAAAAGTTTTCAATTTAAAGTCCCGGAGGATGGAAAGATTAGATCCAAGTACACTCGAACAGTCCATATTCATTTCCGACTTCCAGGCTCCCCTGCCATATTACCTGCCACCAAAAAAACACTTCCAGTGAATACTGAAATGCAGATACAATACCAGGTAACTACTACGCCATCTGTTGCTAAGAAACAACCTGCACCGAAGAGTTCATCTTATCAGATTACTATTGACTTTCCAAGCAAATGAGACGCCAGCTATGAGATGCCAGACGTCAGACATCAGACGCCAGACTAATAACGCTCGGATCAATAACCACTACACATTAACCATTAACCATTTTTTGAGACTATAGATACCAGACTCCAGACATCAGACTCATGACGCTCGAAACAATAACCTCTAACCACTAACCATTAACCATTTTTTGAGACTATAGATGCCAGACATCAGACTCATGACGCTCGAAACAATAACCTCTAACCACTAACCATTAACCATTTTTTGAGACTATAGATACCAGACTTCAGACATCAGACTCATGACGCTCGGAATACTAAACATTAACCATTAACCATTAAACGTTTAACCAGTTAAACATTTAACCATTTAACCAATTCACATGTCTACACTAAAAGCACTTCGCGGCGGAGAATTCATCATCAGGGATTCAGCCTATACCGATGTCTTTATTCCTGAAGAATTTAATGAAGACCA
>Ga0157380_10000188_pt1 | contig 35876 bp, 34 predicted proteins | sample S35metaG_FD_119757 | JGI IMG/M metagenome (GOLD analysis project Ga0157380, IMG submission 119757) | Switchgrass rhizosphere microbial communities from Kellogg Biological Station, Michigan, USA - S3-5 metaG | ecosystem: Host-associated > Plants > Roots > Rhizosphere > Soil | place: USA...
GCACTTGTGTCGCTAATGCTTTGGTATCCATTCGCTGTCCAAACTCATGAAGGCTTTTCGACAGGCGCACCTGAGACGCGTTCACACAACTACTATGGCCACTTTATGTTTTGGTTCTCGTTGGGCCTATCGATGCATCGTGAACATCACTTGAAACCAAAGCTTGCCTGGATCGAACTCTTACCCTTCGTCGAAAAACCGTCGCGTGTTTCATTCTCGCTTTGGCCGCGGCGCGACATCAAACTCAACGTGTCAAGGACATGAGCGACGTTGCAAACTCCGCCAAACTCACGACGCTCGATTACATCTTGAGCGTGATGGACACTGCGCAGTCGCCCTTAGACTTCGCGATCATCTTCCACTTCAATCACAAACTCGATCTGGAAGCCCTGCGGCGTGGCGCGTACAGTGCGCGACGAAGGTTTCCGACAACCGGCTGCAGGTTACTCGGAAATATGTGGGTGAGGGATCAACCTTCATCAGAGGCGGCATTGGAGACGGCTATTTGCAGAGATGCTTCAACAACGATCGAGGATTTTATCAATCGACCAATTGAACTGCACAGAGATCCCCCGGTTCGGCAACTGGTGGCGTCAGGCGCCGATGAAAAGACAATTCTCATCACGCGTTTTCATCACGCAGCAGCCGACGGAATGAGCGCAGCGCTTTGGTTACGACACCAACTCGAAGTCGTCGGTGAAATCGAACCGGTTGAGCATTACGTGCCTACCTTTGAGCCGCCGTTGTTGAAATCGCTCAAGTCGTCCTTGAGAAAAAGCCGCTTCGCTTATTCCGGACCTTCAGACAAACTTGCCACCTCAAAAACATTTCGGTCCGGCCTTCGCTCCTGGGAAACAATCGTCATTGACGCAACTCATCTGCGTAAATCGATTCGCAACGTAGGTGGATTCACATACAGCGATTTGCTCGCCACTTGCGCTCTCGAAGTTTATGCCGAATGGAATCGCCTGCATGAACCTGACGACAATCAACGGATAAGCCTGTGGTTGCCAATGAACGTGCGACAACGACCAAGTGAAGGATTTGGTAATGGAACGAGCCGGATACGTGTTTATGCGACCTACGCAAGAGATGCCTCATTCGTGGAAAAGTGTCGTGACGTGCGAAGACAAATCGAATGGTGCACCAAGCACGGTGAATGGGTTGTGCCGGAGATCAGAACTCTTGTGCATCTTCCCCGCTCACTAACAGGACCACTTCTTCGACGCAGCCTCACACGAAGATCCCTGGACATGGCAACCGGCGTGTTTTCGCATGCAGACAAATGGAACTCAGCAGCAGACGGTGTGTTCGATTCCGTTGAGCGGATCGAATGTGTCGGTCTGCTCCATCCCTTTCATGCGCTGGCAATCAACGGCGCTACCCATCGAGGCAAGACCTGGCTAACGTTTACTTACGACAATGGCTTGTTGACGCGTTCAGACGTAACTCAACTTAAAACTCTCTACCAGCAGCGCATTGACACTGCACTCGAACAGTTGCAATGAGCGAGCGGATTAATGACAGTTTTCGCTTCATCATTGGCTGCGTGATAAGAACACTCGGAGCAGTCTTCACGGTGATGCATCGGCTCCGGATTCGATTAGTCGTCTACAACCAGAATCGTCTGACACATGAATACAAAGTATCGGATCAGACACCGGTCCGGTCATATGACAACGAGTTAGAAGGGCTCATCAATAGCGCCGCGGCGACGAAGCACGGAAAACTCCGATTTCCGATCACGTCAGGCTCGACAGGTACTCCGAAGCGCGTCTTATTCACGAAAAGGCGATTGAGATCACTGAAGTTAGTGTTTAGTGATTTCTATCTTCGTTGTTGTTGGTCGCTCTCGATTAAGCGAACGAGTCTTTATGTATTCAGTTCGCTGGAGCGAGATGAATCGCTCACGTCGATGCTGCTGGAAGAAGCGCGTCTTCCGTCATACGTCTCAACATTGCAGGCCCCCTATCGCGTCCAGTGTCATTCACCACTGCGTGGCCTCCGTGCGAAATATGGAGACACTGCGGTTCGCCTTTGGATTCTCACGCTCTCTAATCCCGGTGTTCTCTACAGCACAAATCCTTCGACGATGTCTACATTCTTTGACGAACTACACTCCAACTGGGACTTTAGTTCGCGATTGATCAGAGACTGGTTTCGGGATCGTGAGTCGTTCGACCCGGGTGTTCGGCGAATTGCGCGTCGCATCAGGTCAAAAGGAGCTTCTGACCGTGTCGCTGCAGTCAGCCGCTGCGACAACGCGCCATTGCTGGAATCGTTTGCACCCGCCGTCTCGACTTATATCTGCTGGACCGGCGGTTACGTGAAACCCTTTCTGCATCGACTCGAGAAATATTTACCCACCACACGCTACCGTGCGATTCCGATGTACTCGATGTCGACTGAGACGGTGGAAACGATTATTGACATAAGCCGCAAATCAATCAGCTTCCTACCAGTTGCGACGGGAGTTTTGTACGAGTTCCGTGAAGAGCCATCGGAAGCGGGAAAGCGGAGAGGCGGAAACGCGGACAATCATGCACCCTTACTCAAACCACACCAGCTTGAGCCTGGTCACGAGTATTCACTGATCGTCAGCGACAATTACGGCCTTCGGCGTTACGACACCGGCGATGTTTTTCTCTGCCGAAAGAAAGTTGGAGATCTACCCGACCTCTTCTTTCAGCGCCGACGAAACCTTGAATACTCGTTCACCGGAGAGAAACTGACGGCCGACCAGGTGACGACCGTCTTCGAAACCATTCGGTGCTCCCAGTCGAAATCGTTCTCCGACAAGTTCCTAACCTGCATTCCCTCCCAGCCGGCTGAAGATTCCGTTCCTCACTACAAGCTCGTGGTCATCGCTGATCAACTCCGTGATGGGCGCTTACAAACCAAACTCTCTGAAAGTTGCGATAGACTCTTTGGCGAGATCAACTGCGAATACAAAGCGAAGCGAGAGTCAGGACGACTTGGTCCAGTTCAATTAGTGTGCATGGAACGTTCTGCTTTTCTGAAACTGGCACGCGTATCCGAGTCTTGGGAAACTCAATTTAAGTTTCTTCCACTTTATATCCAAACATGGGAAGCGATGAAAGGACAGGAGCAGGAGCAGTAGGCAGGAGCAGGACTTGTTTTTCCTGCTCCTGCTCACTGCTCCTGCTCCTGATTTTTTCCTTGCTCCGACAAGCCCGTACCGAATAGTCTGGCGTCGAATGAGAGAGGACACTCTGCGGGCGCGGTGGTTAGCCGCCCTCGCCGCCACCGCAATAGCTCTTTATCTATGTTGGCTGATGCTGCAGCCGTTCGTTGTGGTGCTCGAATGGGCCGCCGTTTTGGTCATCGTCTTTTACCCTGTTCATCAACGAATCGCGCAACGTATCGGCAGACCCGGACTAAGTGCTCTCGTCTCCTGCGTACTCGTCGTCGTGATAGTGCTGCTGCCTCTCGCATTCATGATCGCAGCTCTGGCGCGCGAACTTGCCGGCAGTGCCCAAACTCTGCAGCAGGTTGGACCGTTGTTCGATCCTAACTCACCGCGTACCAGCCAGATTCTGCATTGGCTGCAGGAGCGCGGTCTCATTCAATCAGATCCGGAACAGTTTCTCATCGAGCAGGCACGGAACGCCTTGAGGGCCTTAATGGGTCAGACTCTCGGTCTGTTGGGAAATGTTTTGAGCACGATTGTAAAAGGTTTCTTTGTGATCTTCACGATGTATTACCTATTCAGAGACGGCGACAAGATTGTGCATGCATTGCCCGGAGTGCTACCACTCAAGCGCGCACAGAGCGAAGCCATCCTCGCTCGTACGAGCCAGGTTATCAGTGCAAGTGTTTATGGAGTAGTTACCATTGCTCTGCTCCAAGGTGCGTTGGGAGGACTCGCATTCTGGATCCTGGGAGTACCGTCGCCGATACTGTGGTCGGTATTGCTCGCATTAATCTGCATGATCCCGATTGCCGGTTCGTTTTTTGTTTGGATACCGGTGGCGCTGTATCTCGGACTTACGGGTCATTGGACCAAGGCGTTGTTGATGTCTCTTTGGGGAGGATTGGTGATCAGCACTGTCGACAACTTCCTGAGGCCGAGGCTAATGAGGCAACACACCAAGCTACATGAGCTATTCGTATTCTTTTCAGTTCTCGGAGGGATGCGAATCTTTGGAATACTGGGAATCGTTCTCGGACCGGTGGTGCTCGCGGTCACGATCGGACTCTTGAATACATTCAAGCCTCAACCAACGGCGTCAGATTGATCACTTCTTCCGCACAACTTCGACGGAGCAATGCGCACGCGATGACACGGCTGCCGAAACGCTGCCGAGGATGAATCGCGCCGACATATTGCTGGAGCCCGACGATGCTACAAAGATACAGTCAGCGCCCCAGTCCTCAGCCGCCTCGATCAGTTTAGTCTTTGGATTTCCTTCGAGCAGTTCCGTCGTCACTTCGATTTCTGAGCGACTTCGCAACAACGTTGCATTGTCTGCAAGAATCTTCTCGGCCCACGCGTGATCCGCTTCCTCTTCGTTTTCAGTGATCGGAGGAAAGTCGTCGCCAACAAAGTTGACGGTAACTGGATCATCAACAACGACCAATTTGATCTGACTGTTCGCCGGCAAGGTTCGATTGGCAACTACTTCCACTGCGGCCGCACTCTCCGGTGAACCATCAAGACCAACTATCCAGCGCACTGGCGCGTCAGGTTCTTCAACACGGCCGCGTGCGATTCGCACCGAACATTGCGCCTCATTCAGCACTACTTGCGAAACACTGCCGAGGACAAATCGACCAAGTGCGCTGTGGCCCTGCGAACCTACCACAACCAGATCAGGCTGCCACTTATCTGCAACAAACACGAGCTCCCATGCGGGCGAGCCGTAAGTACCGGTGCCGGTAACACTCCACGACGGAAACAACGTCGACACGCGTGCGCGTCCACGATTAGCAGCATTCTGCGCCTCCTCGACGGCACGTCTTGCCTTCGCATACATCGGTGCGATGACCGCCTCTACGCCCGAAGCTCCGCTGTTGGTCTCAGTCGGATCAGGTGGAGGGAGCCAAACCTCCGCGACGGTTAACACTTGCGCCTCAGCTTTTTGCGGCAGGCCAGCGCGTCGCAAGTCGTCGATGGCGGCGTCAGCACATTCCGAACCGTCGTAGCCAATAAGGATCTTCATTTCAGTTTGTCCGCTTAGAGATTCTTTGCGAAGAACTCAATCGTCCGTCGCCACGCATCTTCAGCTGCGCGACGATTGTAGACACCGGGTCGAGTGTCGTTGAAGAATGCGTGATCAGTATCCGGATAGATATGGATCTCTACGGATTTGCCCAAGGCACTTAACCGCTGCTCCAGGTCACGCACAGCTTCCGGAGGTGTTGATTTATCGTTCTCGGCATAGATTCCCAGCACGGGCGCTTTTAGATTGGGTAAATCCGGTTTCACGTTCGGATGAATACCATAGAACACAACGCAAGCTCCGACTTGTTCGTTCTTGCTTGCCGCGTAGAGCGACAACGCCCCACCCATGCAAAAACCTACAGTTCCTACTTTATCGCTCGTAGTTGCATCGTGATTCAGGAGGTATTGAATGGCACCACGCAGATCCTTCTCCGCTTGATCAATTTGGAGCGCCATCATTAACTTCCCTGCCTCATCTGGCGACGTAGTCGTTTTTCCGTGATACATGTCGGGGGCGAGCGCGACGTATCCCTCGTTCGCAAATCGATCACAGACGTTTTTGATGTGATCAACCAATCCCCACCACTCCTGAATAACGATGACGCCTGGGCCACTGCCTTTCTCAGGAATCGCGAGGTACCCGTCAGTTGTTGCACCGTTGCTAGAGAAACCAACCATCTGTCCAGCCATACAAACTCTCCTGATTCAACTTCTTTTTCATCTCGGGAAACAAGTCAATTCTTAGTGAACAGCAGGTAGACCGCAAACGATGCGAGCCAGTGTTCTCCCGCATAGTCACCGCTCGCAACGTGGAGCAGACCGGCTGTGACGTGTTTGTCAGCTGCTGCCTTTAATACCTGCCGCGCGGGGTCATCCGGCGGCAATGAATCGGCGATGTTGCGCATGCCCCATGCCCGGCTAAGATTCAACCCATCAAGATGGACCAACTTCGGATCAGTTCTGTCAGTAACCACTGCCGGTTCGAGTAACGCGGTAGGACTACCCTTAGCGATGCCTGGAAGAAACGCACGAAACCAGGTTGCGAACTCCGCGGGTGGCAAAACACGTCGCATCAAGTCAGCTTCCATAAAAGCCGGCGAGAAAAAATCCTCGCCGCCTGGCTCCCAACCACCGGGATAATCTTTGTCAGCAGCAAAATAGGTTCGGCTTCTTTCGACAAGCAAACTCTTCAACGCAGTATCGTCAACCTTGTCTGCGTAGTCGAAGGCGAAAGCCAATCCAAAGGCTGTGTTCGGATGTACCCCGGTACGAATGGGATAGTTTTGCTTCGGAAGAAAACCCAGGTACGACCTGGCAATCTGATCGGCCAGGGGTTTGAGATTCTGGGACCAAACTTTCGCGTCTTTATCATCCCAGCCGTGGAGCTCTTCGGCTAGTTTCAGGAGCCAGGCCCAGCCGTACGTTCTCTCGAACGACTGGCGGTTTGCCTGTTTCATGTACGCCACTTCGGCAGCAACGTTTGCGGTTGTCAGATTCGCATTAAGGGCAGCTCTAATTTGGGCGCCCTCGGGTAATCGAGCAAAGCGTTTTAGTAAGCGTGCAAGCATCCAGTGACCATGAACGGACGAATGCCAGTCGTAGCAACCGTAAAAGGCTGGGTGAAGCGACTTTGGACTGCGGACATCAGCTTCGTTGTTAACGACGTGTTCTGGTTTGTTCGGATATTCGCGCGCGACACACTTCAACGCGAGCGCGGCGAAGTGCGATGCCTGTTCCTCTCTCAAAACTTCCGGGTTCACGTGCTGGCCTTTAATCGCCTGGGGAAACAGCGATACACAACAAATGACAGCAAGGAGAATGAGTCGTGTTTTCATTTAAGCTCACAGTGGTCGTTAGTAACGGTGCGAAGGACGGCCGATGTGAATATGAGGACCTGTTGCCGTGCCTGGGATCGCTTCGCGAAAGGCCAAAAACGGAATCCCGTTCTTTTGCAGGAAACTCATCAACGCCTGACCTTCAATGCCGTCGGGATGAAGCGATATGTCCATCGCATTACGATGGTCCAATCGCCAGCGATCGTGGATTGACCCTTGACCAAATACAGCGACGGGCAAAGGCTTCTTAAAAGAATCGGAGTAAAACTTCTGTACTTTCCAGGCGTCGCTGAGGTTCCAGCTGGCTCCTCCCTGGAAACGAATCATGGCGGTTGTTCTGAGCATCGCCCCCTTAGCCAAACGAACAGATTTCGCGAGTGCTTCAGCGGCTTTTGCTTCGAGCAATAGTTCTGCTACCTGTGTGTCAGCAGCATCCATCTGTCGTTGCGTCTCGGCGAGTTTATCCTTCGCTGCTCCCACTGCCCGCTCGCTTTCTTCAACCTGGGTTCGAGCGATCAATCCGTCCGCGAACAGCTTGCGCATAGTTGCAAGTTTCTCTTCAGCTTTCGCCACCTCTTTTGCGAGAAGCGCCTGTAGCTTTGTCAAACTATTCTTGTAATCATTTGTTTTGTTGACGAATTCTTCGCGCAGCTTCGCGAGTTCATCCGGGGGTTTTGGTGCGACCTTCGTACGGGATTTCTTTTGCGCCGCAATCGGGCACCACAACACGATTAGGAGACTGGTGGCAGCCAGTACCCACGTCATGCTTCGGCGGCTTGATGTTCTCGAAACTCTTTCTCGCACGTAGCGTCAGCCTCGCAATTGATTTCTCCGCCTATGAGGATAGCAACACCTGTGAAATAGAACCAAAGCATCAGGATGATCAGCGCTCCAAGCGAGCCATAAGTAACGCTATAGGAGTCGAAATAGTGGAGGTAAATACGGAAACCGAACGAAACGAGGAGCCACAACGCAACCCCAACAAAAGCGCCCGGTGTGAAAAACCTTCGCTGGCGGCGACGAATGTTTGGTGCGAAGTTGTAGATGACATTAAAGGTTGCCAGAACAAAAATGAGGGCGATCGGCCATTGCAGTATCTTCCAGGTAGTGGTGAACACATTGCTAAACCCAAATCGACTCGCTAATGCCTCACCGATAGAGGCGCCATAAAGAATTATGGCCAGCGCCGCAACGATGAGAACCGACAAGCTGATCGTTAGCACCACGGAAATGAGCCGCACTTTCCACCATGAACGCGTTTCTCTAACGTTGTAGGCGGTGTTCAGAGTGTCGCTGATGGCCCCCATCCCGTTCGATGCGGCCCACAGCGCGGCCAACAATCCAAACGACAACTTGCCGCTACCGGCAGACTGGCTGATTTCATCGAGTGTCGTGTGCACAAGGGCGACTGCAGCTTGAGGCATGACCGCAGCCAAATAGTTGAGGAGCTGGATGCGAAGCTCGGATCCCGCTTGTGCGAAGTACCCGAGAAGACTTACGAGAAAAAGAAGCAGCGGGAAAAGTGCGAGCAGAAAATAGTAAGAAAGCTGAGCTGCACATCCGAAGACATTGTGGTCCTGGATACGCGATCCGATACGTTTCAATCGTGCTTTGAGAGTTTCTTCGGGCATCACTCAACCGGCGAATACCAAAAACTTAGGAGTCCAGTTGAGAGTATATGCTGGTGAGTTGAAGAATTCTTGTCCCCGAGTGGCAATCACCAAGGTCACCGAACAAGTGTGCCAGTGCGACTCCAACGGGTGTTCTTGAAGAAGTTGATGATTGGCCCAATCATGCTGTCATCAGTCGGCGCACTTTCATCATAGGACCAGTAGACAAACATCGCTCGGCCAATAACGAGGTCGCGCGGAACAAATCCCCAGTAGCGGCTATCTTCGCTGTTATTGCGATTGTCGCCCATCACAAAATAGCTGGCGTCGGGAACATTAATCTCGCGGCCGTCACCCTCAGCGCGAAACACCTCGTAATCGGCAGACTCATCGTTCGAATCCGGCCGGTAAAAGACGTCATATTTGTCGTCCGGTTTCGCCTCTGGTTCGCTAACGATTTTCAGCGGCGCCTTAGGGTTGTATTCGATAGCATCGATCCTATGCTCCGGCAGAACCTTGTCATTAACGACGATGTTGTGACCCTCGATGCGAATGCGGTCACCCGGCAGTCCGATTACGCGTTTCACGTAGTTAGTGACGATGGGTTTGTTGTCGGCCCTCTGATCGCGACTGGGATCGTAGCGGTTGCCGGGATATTTGAAGACTATGATATCTCCGTGCCTGATTTCACGTTGTGGCAAAAAAGGAAGCGAGGCGCCTGGCGCAAAAATGAATTTGTTCACCAACAAGTGATCGCCGATGGTGATCGTATTCTGCATTGAGCCTGTCGGCACCTTAACGGCCTGAACGATAAACGTCATTCCGAACAGGGCCATGATCACGGTGACTACTGCCGATTCAAAGTACTCGCGCACCACAGTCTTCCGCGGTCCCTTGGGCGGCGCTACTACTGGCGGAGTCGACGAATGACCGTTGCGACTGAACAGGCGCGAGAGTGAAAACGAGCGAGGCTTTACAGTAACTTCTTCGGAGCCGGTCGTTGCTTCGGTTGTCTTGTCTTTTGAGGTCTTGCTAACCATTAAAAAGCCATCCTAGATACGTTATTAACCACGGTCAAGTTTAACTCGGTGGTTTCTGGGGAATATCGGTGCGCGCTCCAATGCGACACTCAACTGATGTCCGATTCGGCCTCGCTCATGGCTGCGAGTGCTGCCCTGGCCGCCGCCGCCTCCGCCGTCTTGATGGAATGACCTTCGCCCTGGATCTTTCCGCCATCCCAGTTCACTTCAACGTAGAACGTTCTTTGGTGCGGCGGCCCCTGCGTCTCGATAACTGCATAACGTGGGGCGGGCCGGCGTTCAGCCTGAAGCTTTTCCTGTAACAGAGTTTTGTAATCAGCGCTGGCTGCAGAGAGTGGATTCGCTGCTGCCAGCTCCTCTTGTAATGCCAAACAAAGATAGTTTGTCGCCGCGTCGAGTCCGCCGTCCAAAAAAATTGCGCCGGTGATCGCTTCAAAGACGTCTGCAAGCAGCGCGTTCTTCTGCCTACCACCACTTTTTTCCTCGCCACGGCCGAAGCGCAGAAAACTCCCGAGTTGCAACCGTTGTGCAGCTTTCGCCAGGGTCGGTGCGCTAACCAACCGGTGCTTCATCCGCGAGAGTTCGCCTTCGGTTCCATCTGGGTACGTGTTGCAAAGATAGTTTGCTACGGCGAGACCAAGCACCGAATCGCCGAGAAACTCAAGAGACTCGTTATGTAGTTTTCGTGCTTGTTCGTCGTCACCGGGTGCCACTTGCTCATGAGCCCATGAGCGGTGAGTCACGGCGCGCTCAAGAAGAGCGCGATCTCGGAAGGTGTAACCTACGATTCGCTCTAGGTTCTGTAGATCTGTGTCTGCTTCTAGCGGATCTTTCAAAATGCGCCGATTATAACAAAACGCCGGAAGCGAGGCTGACGGCAACGCTTCCGGCGTTAGAGGTGAAACTAAAACAAACGGCCTATTTTCGAGGACGCTTTGTTCCCGGCTTCGCCGGCGTGGTGGTGGTCGTAGCTGGAGTAGTCGGTTTTGGATTAGCTGTCGTTCCAGTATTCGAAGCTGTATTGGTGCCCGGTGCAGGTGTCCCAGTCGTAGACCCCGATGCACCATTGCCAGACGCTGGCGTCGCCGCTGGAGCGGAAACCGGCAGCGAGGTTAACGGCGTTGGTTCGGGCGGCAAAGGCTTCGAAAGGATTCCGGCGACGAGCGCATCCATCCCGACAACCGAGTCTTTATTTCGGAACTTGTACCACTGAGTCAAGCTGTCGCTCCACGCCTTCTTCTCATTCACTAATTTACTATCTGCTGCTGCAGTGGCGACGGCACGCGCATAGGCGTCAATCATGCGATCGACGACTTGATTGATATTCTCCAGGGCGAGCTTCTGCTCGGGGCTCTCATCCTTGCCCCCGAACTTAGCCTTGTAGTCGTCGGAGAGCTTTGCATATGGACCAGCTTCATAAGCGGTCGCGATCTTATCGTAGGTGAATGGCGACTTCTTCAAACTGCTCTCGAACTTCGCTGCTTTAAGCAGAAGAGGAAGCGCCCCAGCCGGGTCCTGCGCAAGGGTGTTGATGCCGATATAGTAGGTCAAGAATGCGAGGGCTTCATCTTTATTTGGAAACGGAGTCCACGCCTCCAGGGTCTTGCCTGACTCGATCAACTGGATAGTTTTACGGGCGTAGTTGAGAGCTTCTCCATTGAACGCGTTGTTCTTGGCGCTGGATGCAAGATAGCCCGCATAACCCAAGTCCATCAGGATCTTCAGGTTCTCGGGCTCATCCTTAAGGATCTCGCCGCCAAGTTTGAATGCTTCAGGATAATTCTTGTCGGTGTAAAGAATTTTCTGAAAAGTCCCCTTCCGAGTTTCTTTCTCATACAGAGTGACAAACTTCTTCAAGTACTGCGTTTGCGGGGTATCTTCTGTGGAGCAGGCGGTTAAATACTTCTTAGCTGCCTCGTAAGCTTTTGGTTGCTGATCAGTCTTAAACGTATCAGTAAAAGTTTTGTACCAGGCTGCCTTGTTCTCATCAGTGCATTGATCCTGGGCGAATGTGTCAGTTGACAGGGAGTTGGCGACGGCCGGGAATGCCAGCAGGGCTAAGGTCGCGCCAATTGTTACTAACCTAATTATTGTTCTCATTAGTGGTCCGAACCTCCAAAGACTTTCTGAAAGCAATCCCCGCGCCGATCACGCGTCGCTTACAGGGGTTTTAAGATGCTCAACACGCAGAGAGCGGTTGCCGCTTTATGCGTGCTGAGGTAAACCATCGAACTTTGATGTATTCCGTGAAAAAAGACGTCCGCAATATTCCTGCAACTCTCACAAGCGTGTCAAGTATTTGCACGTGTTCTTTACAAATGAAGCTTGCAAAAAAAAGGCCGGAGCCGTTTTGGGCGGCTCCGGCTGGTATCTATTTGAACTAATTCAATTCTTAGGGTTGATTGGGTTGAGTACGACGTGGCCTTTGGGCCGGTGCATTTTGGTCAGGCGTTTTAGTCGGCGTCGTCGGCAAAGTGGTCGTGTTATTTGCCGGCTCATTACGTTTTTCAATCGGCATCAACACTCGCTTAACTGTTCCTCGCAGCGCGGGACTTTGAGTGGGAGCAGCCTGCGGAGAGGGCTGCGCAACTGCTGGTGACGTTGAAGGCACAGTTGCTGTGGTGTTTTGCCTAGTCTCCGTGCCCGTGCTTTCCTGCGTTGTTGTTGTATCACCATTCTCTGCTGCCGCCTCTTCAGCGTCGGCAACCTCTTTCTCTTCGTCGTCGAGCGTGTTAGCGACTTGCATGTTGGTCGGCGTTCCAAAGCGATGATTCAACTCGCGATAGATCGTTCCCGCAACCGCTGCCGGGAAGTGGTGCCGCGCGTCGGTTCCTTGCGTGATTACCACAACCGCCAAACGTGGGCTGACGAGCGGCGCGTATGAAGTGAACAAACCGACCCAGCCGCCCTGACCAATGCAGGTCCCGGTTTTACCCGCAACCGTTTGCATCGGATCGTAGGCGCGACGGCCGGAACCGTAGTTCACAGCGCCTACCATGCCGGGCACCATTCGCTGCCAAACATCCGAACTAATTTCAAGCTGACGGCGCACTTTAGTGTTGAGCTTTGGCGCGCGTGAGATTTGCGGCGTGAGCAACTTACCACCGTTTGCCATCGCCGATACCAATGTTCCCAACTGCATCGGCGTTACCTCGAAACCGTCTGCGTGGGAAAACATTCGGCGCTCGACAAACCCTGGCTTGTTTTCAGGTAAACGGCCCGCAAATTCGTAATTCACATTTGCCCCGGTCTTTTCGCCTAACCCCAGGTCCTTGGCATATTCCACCATCTTGTCAAAACCTAATTGACTGCCTACGCGTTGGAAATAAGGATTATCGGAATGAGCAAGAGCAGAGGTGAGATCGATACGTACGGTAGACGCTGTTTCGTTTACCGGAATTACGTTTTCAGCAAGGCCAGCAACACCCGTGACAAGCTTGATTGTAGAACAAGGTTTGAATCCTCTGCGAAGTCCCCACTCCTGATTCACAACGGCATAAACGCGACCAGTTATTGGATCCATCACAACAACTGTTCCCGCATGATTCCCCAGCGCGTTTACCGCAACGCGTCGTACTTCCGGATCCTCGTTAGTAAGATCATCATTTGCGATGAACGTCTGAACTTCGTTACGCATCGCCGCGTCGATTGCTCTTTGGCGAGCGATCGCTGCGAGACGTGCGGCTTCAGCGCGACGGCGCGCTTCTAAAAGATCACGACGATGGCGCGACGCAACCCGATTCAACTCCGCGTTGCGCTCACGCCTGGTTAACGGACGTCCTTTTTTACGTTGGAGCGCACGTAATGCAGCGGACTGTTCACGAGCAACCAACTGCCGTTGGCGACGCACATCGCGCGCGGACATCCGACTACGACCACGACCACGACGAGAGCCACGCGCGTAAGTGCGGCCCCCGCGTCTCGAGGTTCGTCGATTTCGCGCCGTGGCTTTCTTGCTCTTTTGACTGCGCGCACTACGACCTCGACCGCTCGAACTGGATCGCTTCTTACCGAAAATGTCCGCAGAAAAACTTAGAGAAAGAATAATGAAGAATATGAAGGCGATACGTCGCAGTTGAAGGGGATACGGATAAGTCATCAGGATCAGCTACCTTTCTTTAGGGGTTACTTACCAGGCGGCAAGTACGGTTGAAATTCTTAGTGCGCCGGGTACAAACACCGAAAAGGCGCAGCTAGCACCCTTCCTCATTTCCGAAACAGCTTGTGCAGTTTTGAGAGTTTTCAAAATACTCTCCTCTAGGCTCAATAATGCTTAACCCTTCGTCTGCAACATTTGAGGTGGGAAGAATTCCCTAAATGGCGGTCCCTGGGGACATTGATCTGAGACCGGAGGCAAATATAACATCCATCCGCGAGCGTGGGCAACAGAAAAGTAACGGATTATACATAAATCACCGGAAGCGTTGAGTTGAACTAAACTAGCGAGTTCCTTATGTCTTTTGATCGATGTATGACAACCCTGCATACCGTGCAAACTTCTTAATCACTAATGAAGCTCACCGCACTAGTCCAGAGTTTTCGCGCGCGCCTGTTGTTGTTGCTGGCATTGATGCTGGGAATAACTTTGGGAGTTCAGTACTACGTCAACTCGCGGTCTGTTCGTAATAACGCTCACGTCATAATGGAGCAAGAACAAGCCATCATGACCGGCATCGCCCTGGGTATTCAGAGTCTTCAGAGTCGCGAGTATCTCGACAAGATCGTGGCAAGCGTTCAGACTCCCCTTCTTAATGACCAAACGGGCCGCGTCAAGAACATTCTACTCATCGACGACTCCGGCAACATTCTCGACAGCATCATTCCGGAATACAACCCTGTGAACCGTGATGATGGGACGGTTCAGTATTTCCAATTCAAAGATCTGCAGCTTCCGCCGTTACGGAGCGCGGTGCAGCTTGTCGACGAACAGGAACAACGCCCGAGCTGGATGCCGCCGTCCACTAATGTAGATTTCGGCGAGGCAGGCGCCTTCTATTTCCCGGTGGAAACTGACAAAGGACGAAGATTTATTCTGGTCGAGCTGGGGTCGGCTAACTCCCTGACGAATACCCTCGAACGGCGCGCGACCGAATCAGCGCTGTATACGCTCGTACTTCTCGTTGTGACAACCATGGTTACCGCTTTCTTCGTTTGGCGCTTCACACGGCCAATAAAAGAACTGTCGACAGCAGCTCGGCGTGTTGCAAGCGGGAACTTTGATGTACAGGTACCTGCAAATCGCGGTGATGAGATGGGCACCTTGGCGGCCTCGTTTAATGAAATGACGGCGAGGCTCGGACGAGCGCGCCAATTGGAAACACAACTTCATCAAGCTGAGAAAGGAGCGGTCGTCGGCCGACTCGCTGCGGCAATCGCTCACGAGATTCGTAACCCGCTTAACTATATCAACCTAACTTTGGACCACTTGCGATCGTCGTTTGCGCCGGCAGATCCTAACAAGCATGACACGTTTATCCGGCTGACGGACCAACTGAAGACCGAGGTAGCGCGGATCAATCGACACATAACCGACTTCCTTAAATATTCACGGCCGACAAAACTGGAGCTGCAAGGCGTCGATGTTCGCGCGGAAGCTGAGGACGCACTGCGAATTATTGAACCACGTGTTGAAGAGCGAGGAATTCAAACGAAGATCGTTCAAGAAGAAGACTTGCCGAAGATTCTCGCTGATCCCGAATCGTTGCGTTCAGTGTTCACGAACCTGGTTATCAATGCCGTAGAAGCGATCGATGGTTCGGGCGGCACGGTTTCTATTCATCTGTCGAAGGCAAATGATGATTTTGTTCGGATTGAGATCAGCGACACCGGCTGCGGCATTCCCGCGGATGACATCACGAAGCTGTTCGAACCGTATTTCTCGACGAAAGAGACCGGCACAGGACTGGGTCTGGCCATTGTGAAGAAGGCGATTGACGATCATGGAGGCACAATCTCGGTGTCTTCAAAGCCAGGAACTGGAACTACATTCACAATAACTCTACCGGTGGTAGAGAAAGGAGAGTTGATGAAGGCTCAGGAGCATGAATCGTGAATCGGAAATCGTGAATCGATGGTAGGACCAGTTGCAGGTCATTCTGTTAGTGAGACCACGGTTCGATTCACTATTCACGATTCACGATTTACGATTCACGATTAATCCTTCATACTCGAGGCTATGGCACGAAAGAACATTCTGGTTGTAGATGATGAGAAGTCACAACGCGAAATCCTCGAGATGATTCTTGTCGAGGAAGGCTACGATGTCACTACTGCCGCTTCAGGCGAAGCCGCAATCAAATTTGCGAAAGATCGACGATTTGATTTGGCTCTCACCGATCTGAAGATGACAGGCATGGACGGCATCGAGCTGCTCCAGCATCTGTTAGCGCTCGACTCTTCGATCATCGTTATTTTGCTGACGGCGCACGGTTCAATCGAATCGGCGAAAGAGGCATTGCGTCGAGGAGCATTTGATTACCTCGAAAAACCCTACGACAAGACAGCGCTATTGGAAACCATCAATCGCGCTCTCGATCGACTGGATGTTATCGATACCGAGATCGTTTCTGCTTCACCGAAAATGGACACGGTGAAGAAGATGATCCTTAAAGTCGCTCGATCGAATTCTACGGTATTGATTCGAGGCGAATCGGGAACAGGCAAGGAGCTAATTGCACGGGCTGTCCATAATCAATCCCCACGGTCGACAGAAATGTTCCAGGCTGTGAACTGCGCGGCCATCAACGAGAACCTGCTTGAGTCGGAACTTTTTGGACACGAGAAAGGATCATTCACCGGCGCGCACGCTGAAAAGAAAGGATTGTTTGAAATTGCTGACCGCGGCACTCTGTTTCTTGACGAAATCGCCGAACTCGATGTTGGTATTCAAGCGAAGCTGCTCCGTGCTTTGCAGGAACGCAAGATTCGTCGCGTTGGAGGCACACACGAAATCGCTGTAGACGTGCGCGTGATCGCTGCGACCAATCGCGACTTGCGCGCAATGGTTGCCGATGGCCGTTTTCGCGATGACCTTTATTACCGGATCAATGTGCTGTCGATCGACGTGCCACCGCTGCGTGAACGCCGCGAAGATATTCCCGTGCTGATCGATTACTTCCTGCACAAGCACACGCGTAACACGTCGCGCCTGGTGCGCGGTCTGACTCCTGAAACACGGAAGCTAATGGTCAGCTACAGTTGGCCAGGAAATGTTCGACAACTCGAGTCGGCCATTGAGCGAGCGATTCTGCTATGCGAAGGCGATTTGATCACCCTTGACGATATGCCCTCCGAAGTACGACAAGAACTTGGACCAGCAGCAGAAGGCGCATTCAAGTTGCCCGCTGAAGGAATCAACTTCGAGGAGGTCGAGCGTAACCTGATCACCCAGGCCATGGAACAAACCGACTACAACATCACCAAGGCAGCAAAACTACTGGGACTTACCTTTCGTACGCTGCAATACAGACTGGAGAAGTTTGGGATCAAAAAGAATGAGACGAAAGAAGCGGCGGGCGGCGAATAATTAATAAAGCTGAACCGTGGATTGACTTACGGCGCGATGTGGAAAACCACATTGGCGCCGTTCGTCTATTGATGCAAGGTTAAACCTCCGAAAACGTTCTACTACTACTAAAACTCTGACGGAGGCTTAATCATGAGATTTCTCTCCTTACTTTTACTGCTCGCCGTCGTGTGTAGCGGTTGCTCGCGGGAAGCAGGTGTTGAGCAGAGTGCGCAGACTCGTGCGAATACAGCACAACTTGCGGATACGTCGCGCCAAGCTGAGCAAACAACAACGGCCCAACCCGTATCTTTAGTGGCTGCTGATTCGGCTGAAACAGTCGCCTTAGCGGCAGATCGAAAAATCATCAAGAACGCCGAGCTCACTCTCGAAGTGACATCGCCCAATGACGCTCAACGCAGTGTTGCTTCCATTGCGGAGTCGCAGGGCGGTTTCGTCGTCACATCTGAGACGAAAATCAGTGAGAATCACGATCCTTCGAAGCGAACAGTGGAAGTCAAACTCATTGTGCGCGTTCCGGCTAAACAGTTTGATGCCGCGCTAGCAGCTTTCGAGAAGCTTTCGACGAATGTTATTCACCGCGGGATTTCAGGCAGTGATGTCACTGAGGAATTCATTGACCTCGAGGCCCGGATCCGGACGCAAAAAGCGTTGGAGCTTCAATTCATCGAAATCATGAAGCAGGCCGACAACATCAGCGACGCTCTCGAAGTCCAGCGACAGATTGCGGGAGTCAGGACCGAGATTGAGAAACTCGATGGACGCAAGCGCTTTCTTGATAACCGCGCAAGCCTGTCGACGATCACTGTCGATCTCAAAAGTCCGGTCTTCATCGCAGTTAATACAAGCAGTTTTGGACGAAGCCTCCGCGAGTCTGTTTCAGACAGCGTCGGAGTGGCGTCAGCTATCGTTCTCGGCTTAACGCGCTTCTTTATCATAATGACTCCGATACTGGTCCTGATAATTCTACCTGTCGGATTAATCGCCAGTATTTTTATCCGTCGGGTCCGACGCGTCCGGCTAAACGTGACTCCAGTTTCGGAGTGACGTCATGTACACTTGAGGTGTGTCAAAACTTACTACCCTCCTTGTTGTGATCGCATGCCTGTATCTGGCGGCGTGTTCTCGCCCAACTGAGTCGAACACGCCGCCGGCAGGTTCCAACGAATCTACGGAAGGGCGTCGAATTGCTTCCGTCGACGTTGTTAAGGTATCGCCCGAGGAAGTTACGCTCGAACCCGGTGGTACCGCTGACGCACTAGTGCGCCTCACAATCGACAAAGGCTTTCACGTGAATGCGAATCCTCCGAGCTTCTCCTACCTCAAAGCAACTGAGCTCGAAGTGAAACCTGACGCTGGCATCTCGATTGACTTCACCACGTATCCCGATCCATTAACCAGAAGTTTCGAGTTTTCCGAAAAGCCCATCGCTGTTTATGAAGGCGAGACTCAGATCACTGTTAGGCTGAAAGCAGACCGAACCGCAAAACCCGGACGAACAAACCTTGCTGCCACCCTGCGCGTCCAAGCCTGCGATGAAAAGGTTTGTTATGCTCCCGGTACTAAAGACGTATCGATTCCCGTGGTTGTGCAATGAAGAATGTTTGGGTACCAATCGCCGCTGTCTGCGTGGTGGCGGCGATCGTTTTGGTTATCCGGCTGAACTTTGAAGCGGCATTTGTCGTTGCTGCAATTGGTGCTGTCGCATGGTTTCTGAATTATCGCCAGCAGGTGCGGACTCGGCTCGGCGGATTTGAAGATGAAGACGAATCGTTCGAAGGACGGGCGGTGGATGAGAAACAAAACGCTGAAGATTCTCTTTCTTAGTTTATTGCTATCGCTTAGCGGAAGCGCGGGTCGAGCAATCGCATCCGATCAATCAGACGTGCGCGTTGCCGTCCAGCGTGTATTTGAACAACTCAAATCGCGCGACTACGGAGCGCTCTACGACGTTCTGCCGAGCACACAGCGCTCACGAATGTCACGTGATCGATTCATCAACGCCTTGCAGCGAACGCAGGATTTCTACGCGCTGGATCGGATGGATATCGGTACGGTTAAAGTCAGTGGGAATCTGGCGGTTGTCGAGACCGTGTTGTATGGGAGCGTCGTGGCCCCAATTCAAGCGGAAGGGAAAATCGTCGTTCAACAGTATCTGGTTCGCGAGGACGGAAAGTGGCGAGTGGCGACCGGCGATCAAGCGACGGTGAAGAGGTTTATTGCCTCAAGTCCTGGTTTTAAAAAGGGCTTCAAACTCACGCAGCCCCGCATCTACGTAAAGCAAGACGGTAAGTGGATTGTGTTTCGACTGCCAGGCAATCGCACGCGGTCAACCTAGTGAGAAATCATCGAAAGTAAGCTGTGCATCGTCAACTTGTTCGGCATACTCGCCATGACGGATGCGATACTTCGGAACATCCAGCGCTTCTCTTACAGCATCGAGATGAAAGCGGATAATCCGTGACGTTAGACGCACAGATGGAATGCGTCGCTTCGCTGCTAGTCTCCTGACAGTCGACTCACTGACTTGTAAGAATTGCGCCAACTGCTTGGCAGTCAAAAACTCTTCCCGTTCTTCAGCCATGGTGGTAATCAGACCATCCAAAGGTTGGATGGTGGGGGCAGCCTGTAACCGCGGACTTCTTAACTAAAGCAGATCAACTAAGGCCTCGGCGGCAACGATAAAGCGACGCGATACACAGCAGCACCATCGATGTCTACATCTTTAACGATTGGGTCGGCACCCGCCGGCTTTACGCTGACGCGATACTTTGCGAGATCGGGCGAAAGTCTGAACACGAACGTTCCCGTTTCCGTCGTCAATCGACCGTCGATCTTCTTTGCTGTGCCGTCCTCCATCACTTTTGCTAGTTCAACCTTCGCGTTCGGAACACTTCGTCCTTCACTACTGAAGACGCTTCCCCTGATGAAGGCGATGGAGCCCTCGTCAATCGTCAGAATAAGGTTTTTGAGAGTCCGCGTCTTACCAGGTTTGACCTCGACGTCCTCGATGGTGCCGACGCTCAATCCCGGCTTGCGAAAGGTAAGACCATATTTACCAGGGGTCAGCCGTGAAACGAGAAAGTCGCCGTTCTTGTCGGTTGCAACACGCCGCACTTCTCGCTCTCCCTCACGAACGATGACACTGACATCTGCGGGCGTGCCCACTTCAACGCGCACTTTTCCCTTGATCTCACCATTCGATTTGTTGTTCTGACCTTGCGCAACCGAGACCGCAAGAAGGGTCAAAGCCAGCACGGAAAGCAGTTTCTTGAATCTCACAAGCAGGCCTCCACGTAATATCGACAGCGGGTAATTTCGTGTGTTTCCATGATAGCATCCCTACATCAGAGTCGCCTCAGCGTGAAACAGTATTTCCGGCGGATTTGTAAGCGATTCGGGCCATCTCCCCTATGCTCTGATGACATTCCCGTTCGTACCGTTCGTTGTAAATCCAGGTTCTAATTAAATGCAGGTCATCCGATTCCCTTCACCGTCTTTATTTCTCTTGATGCTTGTCATCATGGCGTTGACAGTGTCGAGTTTCGGACAAACGACGAATCCAACTAGCCAGCGACCGCGCAAAGTCTTTCCTGCTGAACAGGATCCTGCGGATGTGTTGCGATTCGACACCGATCTCGTCTCCGTCGACGTGACAGCAACCGACACTGAGGGCCAGCCGGTTCGGAGTCTCCGTCAACAAGACTTCAAGCTTTACTCGGATGGAACAGAACAGCCCATTTCGTTCTTTCAGGTAGAGAGACGAAGCGGTGAGCCACGTCCGCTAGCAGTTGTTTTCGCCGTCGACGTTTCGGGAAGCATTACGGAGGAGGAAATCGCTCGCATTCGTGGGGCACTACAAGCTTTCGCTGGACAGCTCTCGAGGAACACGGTCCTCTACGCAGTGATGACGTTCGGGATGAGAGTGAAAACGGTTCAGAAGCTCACTTCGGATCCATCGAAACTCGATGATGCGATGCGACGCGTTTCTCAAGATCCTGCAACGGCACTCTCAACGCACACCTACGATGCAGTTGACGACGCAATCCGAATGCTTGTAAAGAACGCACCCAGAACTCGCGAACGACGTTTGATGAAGCGAGCCGTACTGGTTGTCACAGATGGTTTTCCGGTTGGCGATACTGTTGCTCCTGCAACTGTGATCGAGCGCGCAAATGCAGCGGACGTCAGTGTGTTCGTAGTAACGTTGCCATCATATTCACGGTCCGTGGCGTCGACGGCTCAAAAGCCCTTACCGACGCCGCTCGATGTCAGTGGCTTGGCTGAGTTAACTGGTGGGCGAAACGTTTACGCGGACGAAAGAGATTACGGTCCGCTATTCAAAGCGCTGGCTGAGGAAGTGAGCTCCGCATACGTACTTGCGTTCTATCCACCGGAAGAAAAAAGGCGCGATGGGAAACTACACAGTATTAAGGTTGAAGGGCCGCCAGGATTAACATTGCGTCAGAGCCGCTCTGAGTATCGAGCAGCTCGGTAGGTACTCTCATGAGCGACAGGGCGGGAGTGCAGCTCGGAGGCAAAGAAACAACCGTGACGACAAATGTAAATCTTAATTAGTATTCGTCCTCGTCCTCGTCTTCGTCGTAGTCCTCTTCTTCAACAACATCAAGTTCGACGGGGTCAAGTCCAACTATTTCCAAGTCCGTACCACATTCTTCACATGAGACAATCTCGCCCTTATCCGTATCCATATCCACATGGACATCGGCATCACACTCGGGGCAGGTTCCGGTCGGCACTGTTAATTCCTCCCAACGCGTTATGGTAATGGCAGTCTTGCGCCCCCAGAAAGGAGGGAGAGCCGCTACCTTTTCGGATTAAGTCCGACAAATCTAACCGTGTGCGCCGGAATTTGCAATACTCTTTTTCAGCGCTTGAACAGGTGGACCAAGCGCAGTAATCATCCGACAAGAGATCGGAAAAGGTGCTTTACATTCGCCACAGTCTCTAAGCATTTTCAGGATGAACAAGAGCATGACGATTGCTGAACTTATCATTGTTGGATTACGTTTTGATGGTATGATTCGCCAACACTAGCGGAAGGCAGACTATGCGAAACTCCAAACGCCCCGTCGCTGCGCTTCTTCTCATTTTTCTACTGATCCTTGCGCCAACGACCGCTGCTCAAAAACGCACTCCACGCCCAAAACCACCAGCGCCCAAACCCGCCGTCGCTCCATCAACAACTTTCGACAACCTGCTTTCAGTCGACAGCTACAAGATCTATGTGGAGATCCGCAACGTTGGTCAATTGATCAATTCAAGTTCGTTCACCGAACTGCTCGAACCAGTGCTTAAACTCGCAGCGCCGCCGAAAGAATTCAAAACGGCTGTTAAATGGCTCACCACGCACGCCGACACAGTTACGACATCGCGAATGATGGTAGCGGCGTGGCCGACCGCGAAGAATCTTCCTAATGTCCTGGTTGCGATCGAATTTGATAATGCTGAAGAAGCAGCGAAGTTTGAACCACAGCTGAACGAAGTGTTGCTGAAAGTTCTACCGCCGGAACCGGCCCCAACACCAACGCCAGGAACTAGTCCAAGTCCGAGTGCGAGTGCGAATGCAAGTCCAAACCCGCAACCGCCTCCTGCCGCAGTCAATCAGACGCAGCAGGCACCGGTCGTACTTACGCCCCAGCATCACGTGAAGCGTTCAGGTTCTTTGGTCTTTGTGACGAGTTCACCGTTGACAATTAAGAGTCTGAAGCCAGGGAACAGTAAGCCACTCAATGAAGATCAGAACTTCCGCACGGCCTACGACAGATTCACATCGGAGACCGTCTTTGCATTCTTTAACGTCAAAGCGATCGAGCAGGAAGAAAAGGAAAACAGAGAGAAAGCTATCGAAGCTCAAAAGGCTCTGGAGTCTGGTCCGGATGCTCCAGCCAAAGCATCTGAGGAACCAGTTGAACCCGAACCGCCTGTACCCGTGCCGTCACCGGAGGCTGCAGATTCAGTGGTCGTGACCGAAGTTCTTAAGTCCGCTCCGGATCCGCCGCCCAACGAACTTGCGAATCTTCTGAACAGTTTCTCCACGGCGTTCTTCGGAGGTTTCGGCGAAGCGAAATGGCCCGAAGCGGTCGGACTTGCCGGAAATCTTGATGCAGGTTCCCTGGATGTGCGAGCCCTCTTCGTAACATCGCAAGGAGAAAAGCTCCCCGCGGTGCCTTTCTTTCCTCTGCTCGTGTCTGGTCCGTCGCTGGTTCCGGAATCACCGTCGGTTCTTCCAGCCGACACCGAACTATTCGTCACGATGTCTCTTGATCTTCCCAAAGTCTATGCCGACTTCTTAAAGCCATCTCCGATGACGGTGAGACCGACTGCTGGGAACGTTCCTGAAGCGCACCTTGAACCCGAGTCACCTTTCTCGTTCATTGAGAAGAAGCTTGACGCAAAACTCTCCGACGTTCTGGTGCCACTTTTGGGAAGCGAAGTCGTCTTTAGTATGAAGTTGTTACCCGAGCCGTCGACTACGACGCCGACTGGGACGTCAACGATCATCGGATCGCCTTCAAGTTCCACTGATTCGACCATAACAGCCGTAAGTATTCCTCAAGTACCCACTCCCACGATCGCTATTTCTTTGCGCGACAAGGAAGGCATGCGCGCTCTCATGCCAAAACTGATCGACGCGCTTGGCTTCAAAGGGGCAAGCGGCTTCGCGAAAACCGAGAAGCGCGAAGACGTCGAGGTTGTCAGCTATGCAAATATGCTGTCGTATGCCTTCATCGGTAATTTTCTCGTGATCTCGCCGGATCCAAAAAATGTAAATCACGTGGTCGATTCATATTTGAAGCACGAAACACTTTCATCGGACATCAATTTCAAAAACTTCACTCGTTGGCAGCCGCGGCAACTACAAGGTCAGGTGTATGTCTCTCCCAAGTTAATGGAGAGTTACAAAACATGGGCAGCTGAACCAAGCGCATTAGTGAGCGATCCGACAAGGGAGTTTCTGAGCCGGCTAGCGGTGATAGCCGAACCGGTTACCTACTCTCTTTCCAACGAGGGTACTGGACCACTACATCAGCTTCGCGTTCCGAAGAACTTGTTGTTAATGGCTATCGCAGGCATGTCTGGCGAAACTAATGTTCCACCCGAAATGCAAAATGAACGCGTTACGATGGGCGTTCTATATACAATCGCAATGGCTGAAGTAAATCTAAAAAAAGAAAAGGGTTCTCACGCAACGCTTGAAGAGCTGATTTCGAAAAGCAGATTAGCCGCGAAGTGGTGGATGGACACGGTTACAAATTCTTCGTCACAGTTGTAGGAGATGGTTTCGAGGCTGTGGCAGTGCCAATCGAATACGGCAAGACCGGCAAGAACTCCTACTTCATTAATGACAGCCTGGTGCTACGCGGCGGAGATCACGGTGGCGGTCCTGCTAGCAGCGCCGACAAGCCAATACAGTAAGTTTTTATTTCAGATTTTCGATCTCCACTGGTTCAACGGGCTCGGCTAAGTTAAATCGAAACACTCGCGAATAGAAGTAAAGCTCCCCCTCCAAAGCACGCTTTATGTTCTGAGCTTGTCTGAATCCATGTTGCTCGCCCGCGAATGCCACGTACGCTACCGGAATACCTTTCGCCCGCAACGCATCAACCATTTTTTCAGCTTGATTTGGTGGTACGACTTTATCTTCAAGTCCCTGGAAAAAGATCACGGGACACGATAGACGATCGGTAAAGTTTATCGGCGATCGCTCGACATAAGCTTCTTTTCGCTCCGGGTAAGGACCTATTAATCCGTCCAGGTAACGCGACTCGAATTTATGAGTGTCGCGCGCGAGCGCTTCGGCATCACTAACTCCAAAGTGGCTCGCGCCGGCTTTGAATGTCTTGCGAAATGTTAGGGCGCAGAGCGTGGTATAACCGCCGGCGCTCCCACCAGTGATAATCAATCGATTTCCGTCGACCTCACCTTTCTTCACCAAATACCGTGCGCCGTTTACGCAATCATCGACGTCAACGATTCCCCATTTATTATTCAGTCGTTCGCGATACTGGCGCCCATAGCCGGTGCTACCACCATAGTTCACATCCAACACTGCGAATCCGCGACTGGTCCAATACTGCACAGATAAAGCCAGGGCAGTTGAAGCGGCACTGGTTGGACCACCATGACTCTTCACGATCAACGGTGGTCGTTCGTCATCCGGACCGCGATAATCAGGATTCTGCGGGGGATAGAAAAACCCGTGTGCTGTTAGTCCCGCTTCAGTAGGAAACTCGATCGCGCGCGGCACGGAAAAGTAACTCGTATCCATGATCAGATCGTTGGAGCGACGCAGTATTTCAAACTTCCCCGTCGAAAGATCCAGGCGGACTATTGCCGCAACATCGATGGGCGACCCGCCACGGAATACTGCGCTGCCATCATTCGCGCGGACGTATTGAATGTCTGTAAACGGACAATCAACGTCTTTGTACTCACCAGTTTCCACATTGATAGTTCCCAGCCGCGACACTCCCTGCTCAATGTGACTACAAACAATCAGTGAAGGTGTTGCGAACGCATAAGCCGACATTCCGAAAACCCATTGCGGCATTCCCAGATCGCCCTTGCTGTCATAAACAGGTTCTATCTGACCATCAGCCGTCAACCTCTCCAGATTCCACCAACCATCTCGGTCTGAAGCGAAAAAAAGAACACCGTCAGGCGACCATTCGGGTTGAAAGATTGACTCCGCTTTCCCGCCGGCCACTCTCCGGCTCGCGACGACATCGCCGGTTTCAGAGAGATCCCCAACCCACAGTTCGCAACCATCCCAGGGCATGTTGGGATGATTCCAGGTGAGCCATGCTAATTGGCTTCCATCAGGACTGAGATTAGGCGACGAATAAAAATCATTTCCAGAGGCAAGCACCTTCTGCTCCTCTGCCATGTTTTCGGTACTGATACTGACGATCGCGTTCTTTGCCTCGGATCCGGGATCGCTATGGTCTTCCCTAACACAGACAAGTCGACTTCGCTTCGCATCAATTGAGGGCTCTGCATATCTCATTGGACCATCAGGCGTCACGGCTGCTGGCTCGCCGTTGCCGCTTTGTCGATAGAGCTTTTGGTCCACAAAGTTCGAAAAGTAGATGGTTGAATCAACTACGGTGTAATCACCACCACCGTATTCATGCGCTCGAGTACGGGCGTTGAAGGGTTCGGCATTAACGTCTCGGCAAACACCGTCTTTGTCGCGCTGCACAATGACGTTTCTGCCGCCTTCGGTCGGTCGCAGCTCTATCCAATAAACAGTGTCTCCAGAGATGGAGGGCTGACTTAGACCAACCGAGCCACGAACAATCAGATCAGCTGTAATTGGCGACTTCCATGAGCCATAAGGTGAAATGGCGGGATTGCGGGACATTTAGCTCCTTTTCCACGGTATTCGTTTACCGAAACCCTTTGCCAAGTCAACTTCGAGAAACTTTTGTTACAACTTGGCAAAAGGTTTACAAGACTTACGCAACCTATCGACGGATATACATGCGTAGTATCTCCCCGTCGTTAATTCTCCATGGGAGAACTGAGATAAAGGCAAGGGCGCTGGTCTTGGGGGAGGTCAGCGCCCTCTCTTTTTGTCTTAAGCTCGCTCCCACTCATCAATCGGTACGAATCCTCACTGTTTCCTTTGCTATCGACGTTGCTATTGACTGCCAACCAAAAGAGATTAACAATTCGCCAGTCAAAAAATCGAGAGGTGCCCCATCTTATGCGCGCTACGCGAACGGTCGTATCCGTAATACTCCTGATATCGCTTCTCTTCATCAAGTTTACTTCACCTTCTCAAGGCCAGACTTTTCGTCCGGTTGTCAGAGGCAAACGAGGCGTGGTCGCTGGTGGGTCCCCCCTTTCGGTCGAAGCAGGTCTGCGTATTCTCCAAAGCGGGGGAAATGCAGTTGATGCTGGAGTCGCCACCATTCTCGCTGCATCGGTAATCGAATTTTCGCATTTTTCATTCGGCGGTGAAGTACCGATTCTTATCAAGTTGAAAGGCCGCGATGTCTCTGTCGTCGAAGGCATGGGCCAGGCACCAATGAAGGCCACGCGGGATTTTTTTGTTAACCGCGCTCAGAAGATGGAAGCGAGTTCCAATAGTTCGCGTGGGCAAGGCGATATGGCGCTAACGCCAGGGAGAAAATCCGGATTGATTCCTTCTACTGGTCCACTCTCAGCAACCGTACCCGCAGTGCTGGACGCTTGTGTCACCGCGTTGGATCAGTTTGGAACCAAGACTCTTGAAGAAGTAATACAACCAGCGATTGAGCTGGCGGACGGATTTCCAATCGACGAACTCCGGGTTCAGTACATCACCACGCGTTCGGCCGTCTTCACCCAGTGGCCCGACGCAAAACGCGTTTTTCTTCCTGACGGACAAATACCAAAAGTCGGCGACCTGTTCGTGCAAGCTGATTTGGCCAAGACCCTGCGAGAGATCGTTCGCGCTGAACGACTAGGATCCAAAGGCACTCGCAACTCACGCCATGCAGGTCTGGTTGCCGCTCGCGACTATTTTTATAAGGGCCCAATCGCCAAACGCATCGGCGCATACATGCAGGCGAATGGTGGACTGATTGCCGCCGGCGACTTCGCAGCCTTCAAAGCGGCAGTGGGCCAACCCGTTCAAACGAATTATCGAGGATATACGGTTTACAAAGCGGGCTTCTGGACTCAAGGTCCAGCGTTCCTCGAAACTTTAAATCTGCTTGAGGGCTTCGACTTGAAGGGGATGGGCCACAACTCTTCAACGTATATCCACACATTGGCCGAAGCACTAAAACTTGCCCTGGCCGATCGCGATCGATACTACGGAGATCCAAACTTCGTTAAGATCCCGATGAATGAGCTGCTCTCAAAATCATATGCGACCCTTCGCCGTCCTTTGATCGATCCACAACGAGCATCGATGGCCCAAATTCCGGGCGATCCGCTCAACATGAAACCCATTCTGGCGTCAGCGTTGCAGACTGTCGGACGTGCATCTCAGGTTCCTGAGATTGAGCGGGCTAACGACACCACCTGCGTTAACGTTGTCGATAAAGACGGCAACCTGTTCAGCGCGACACCCAGCGGCGCATGGTTGCCGGCCGTCGTGGCGGGAGACACAGGCGTCTTGATGGGACAGAGATTGCAGTCTTCATTGCTTGATCCGAACAGTCCGAATGTTGTCGCACCCGGCAAGCGACCGCGTATCACTCTGACGCCCACCATCGTTCTTAAAGATGGAGCGCCAGTGATGGCTCTGAGCACGCCAGGCGGCGACAATCAGGATCAGGCTCTGCTTCAGGTGTTTCTCAACATCATTGAGTTTGGCATGAGTCCCCAGGAAGCAGTAGAAGCACCTCGATTTGATACGCAACACTACGTCAGCTCATTTGATGACCATGAGTTTCTACCGGGCTCATTGAATCTTGAGTCGCGTCTTGAGCTAAGAACGATTCAAGAGCTCGGCTACCGCGGTCACAAAACAAAGGTGCAGGGTCCGTGGGGCACGCTTTCGGCCCCCACAGTCATCGTTTTCGATCCTCGAACTGGTGTTGCGTCCGCCGGTGCTGATCCGCGCCGGGGTCGCTATGCTGTAGCATGGTAGAATCACCAACAGTTTCTCGTTACTCAACCGATCCTCTAATCTCACGACAAAGGAGCCCCCAAATGCATTCGCTTTTTCAGACACTCAGTTACTCCTTACTAAGTGTAGTTCTCTTAACGGCAACAACCACCACCAATCCGCCCCTCCCGAACCCTGTTCTTTATTTGACTCACGTCGAACATGTAACGATTAGCGGCAAGGACTTTGTGCGTTACTACTACGACATAGACAACAAAAGCGCATATCCCGCCGACCTTTTTGCCGCTGCTCCCGCATTGCCTCCGTGCGGTGCGAATACGAAAGCCTCCCGAACGTGGGTCGATTTTTATGATCAGTATGGCAAACGACTGAATGGCTTCTGTGCACTCGGTTCACCCCAGGACCTATCAAACTTGTGGTTTGCTCTTGACGTTAACGTTGTGCCCCCGAGCTGGATTTATGTTGAATTTAACGACCGCCAAACAAACACGAAGTACAAATCGAATCTGGCCGATACAACGCCGTGAAAACGGTTACTAGATCTCTCTTCAGAAGGAATAAAACATGGCGCTTGAACAAGGAAAACGTTTCGTAGACTTCCGATTAAAGAACCAGGACGGCGAAACTGTGACGCTCGATGATTTCGCCGGCAAGTGGTTGGTGGTTTACGTTTATCCAAAAGACGACACTCCAGGCTGCACTATCCAGGGCAAGTCATTTACTGCAAGCAAAGAAGAGTTTGACGCTGCCAACATCGCGATAGTTGGAGTCAGTGAAGACGACGTTGCGTCACACAAGAGCTTCTGCAACAAGTTCGGGTTTACTATCGACTTGCTGGCGGATCCCGAACACCAACTCTTGAGCGCGGCAGATGTCGGACAAAGCGACTACAAGGGGACGATGTACTGGGACAGGACCACGTTCGTCATTGATCCGGAAGGAAACCTCAGCAGGACGTATTTGAAAGTCCAACCTGAAGGTCACGATCGGTTGCTGCTGGAACAGATAAAAGAACTCCAACGTGGCGACTGATTAGCACCAGATCCGGTGAGGTTCGTTGATGCTTGCATACGTTTTTTGGCACTGGCCGCAGTTTGCTGTTGACCCCGCAGCGTATGAGACGAATCTACGAGCCTTTCACAGGACACTTGGCGCCAACACCCCGCCAGGCTTTCATCTCTCCACTGTCTTTTCGATTAAAGGTGCCAACTGGCTAGATACCGAGAGTCCAGTGTTTGAAGATTGGTATCTGTTGGAAAATTCTGCGGCGCTGGATCAACTGAACGAAAGCGCTGTGACGGGAGTATGTGAGCAACCGCACAACGTAGTTGCCAGGGAGGCGGCCGGTGGGACGGCTGGGCTATATCGCCTGCGACAAGGAACTCCCGATCTCTCTAAGAAGCGTTTTGCAGTTTGGTTTTCAAAACCCGATGGTATCTCTTACAAAGACTTCTTCGCGCGAATGGAGAAAGAGCATTTACCGCGAGTCGCGCTGTGGCAGCGTCAGATGACTCTTGGCCCAACTCGGGAGTTCTGCCTGTTGAGTGAAAACGAAGGCGCAATTTCTCAAGTCGTCGGTGAGAATGTTTCGTTGGAGCTGATTTGGGGCGGCAGCTAAGACTCACGGAACAATCTCTCATTCACCCCAGGCTTCAGCCTGGCGCGATGCGGTTAGTAAGTCGGCGAACCGTTTCAACGGTTTTTCTTCCCCGCTTCTCTCAATGCGACGGTCTTAGACGAGAAACCGTTAAAACGGTTCCTCCCGTCTGACGCCACACATACCCCAAGCTAAAGCTTGGGGAGAATGAGAAGCGGAGGATAGTGGGGAACCCGAATCGGAAACCCTCCTTGAAATCTCTCAATCAAGATCCAACTCCACCAACAACGGCAAATGATCCGACCCGGCTTTCATCATCGCCGCCGGCTCAGTAACAACTTCACATTTCAGGACTCGATCAGCAAACGCCTTCGGCGCAAACGCATAATCGAGTCGCACGTGCGGATCCCACGTCGGAAACGTATACCCCTTATCTTCTTTGTGAAGCATGCGATAACAATCAAGGTAGCCTGCATCAAGAGCCACTTGAATCGTGTCGCGTTGAAGTTTGCGTCCACTAATCCAAATCAAAGCCCGGATCCATGCAGGTAGCTTGTCCAACTCGAGTTCCTCACCGGGTGCCAGCGTGTTGTAATCGCCCACCAGGATATGGAAACCGTCCTGATGACGTTTAATCCCATCAAGCAGTGATCGGATCTCGCGCGCGCGACGGCGTTCATCCCACTTCGAAAAACGCGCACTCAAATGCAAACCAAAAACTCGCGATTCCTTTCCCGCAAGCGGCACTAATTCCAGAAACGAATGACGTGCGCCGGCGGGATAATGCCACTCGTGATATGCGATCGCCTGCCGGCTCAGGTATCCAATCGAGTGACGCTCCCTCGCCGCCCAAAACGGATACCCTGTAGTCGAAGCAATCCGCGAGATAACATGCGGGTGAGTTGCTTCCTGAAACACCACCAAATCCGGCGCGACACTCTTGATCGCTTCTGCGATTGCGTCTTCGCGACCTACGCCACCAAATCTAATGTTGTAGCTCAGCAGTCTCAGGGTCACGCCTCTTCACCGGGCGGTACAACAACGTAGTAAGGCTCTCCAAACAAAACGTCACGGGCATACAACACTAAACTCGAAGTCGCCTGAATATTGACGGGCCGCCCGACAAGTTTTTGCGCGGCGGTTCTCAATTCATTCAAACTCGGCGCAGCGTCTGGATCTTTATCAGACAGCGGTTTCGTGTGCAGACCTGGAATGTAGAAGGAACTTTCATTCCAGGCTTCCATCACCTTCTTGCCAACTACTGTCACGTCGATGTCGCTCGTTCCCTTCCCGAGAGAATCGAACGGAGCGCCGTCTTCGTGTCGTTTATTGGTAACCACACTTCCGCGCACGACAATGCCAGTGCCCTCCGGAAGCCCCTGCTGAAGCTTGCGATAGAAAGCGATGAAAAGACGCTCATCACCACCGAACGCCAGCGTAACTATTCGTGAGCGAATCTCAACTTCGCTCATTTCATGCGGATCTTTAGGCATACACCATTCCTGGGCGTGAACTATTACGTTTGATTAGTGGGGGCTTGCGGGAGATTAGCGCGCTATCTGGCTCACGACTTCATAAAGTTCGCGCGTTCCTTGCCGAACGTCGACAACTCTGATTCGCTCGTTGTTGCCATGGACGCCCTCGTTCTCTTCCGACGTCGTGTAGATCGGTGTCCAACCGTAAGCGATTATTCCGAGCTGCCTGTACATCTGGCTTTCAGTATAACCGCTCAGCATCTTTGTCGTGACCAGAGCTTCAGGGTGATGGACTCTCGTCACTCGCGCAATCGTCTCAAACAGCTCGGTGTTTACTGGTGAACTGTTCGGCGGTTTGAAGGTATTGACGTTCTTAATAGTTATTGTTGGGTCAGCAACCACAGCCGTCAGGGCCTTCAGAAACTCCTGTGGATCTTCGCCGGGCAACAGGCGCACGTCGAGGTTACACGTCGCGACATTCGGAATCACATTCGTTTGCTTGCTGCCGCTTAGCATCGTTAGCGATATCGTATTGCGCACGAGGAAATTATATTCGCGTTCGTTTGTCAGATCTTTCGCGAAAGCCGGGTCCTTTAATGACTCTCTGATGTTCGTAAATCTTGTCCGCCACGGTTCTTCCTGTAACGGCGCAATGTCTTTGAAAAACTTTTCGACGGCAGGCAAAACCTTGATCGGTGTCTGCCATTCGACGATCCGGGCCATCGCTCGGACCAGCCGATTGCTGGCAGAGTCGGCAATGGGACGGGAACCATGACCCGGTTCTCCCGTGGCCATTAGTTGAAGCCAGAAGGGCGCTTTCTCTGCGACGTCTACGCCAACAAACTTGATCGAATCACCAGCGCGCAGATTATCTCCACCTTCAGTCACCAGGTACTCAGCATCTTTGAATAGCTCCGCTTTATTTTTAATCATCCAAAGCGCGCCTTCGTTATTCACTTCCTCATCAGCTGTGGCCAGAAAGATCACGTCGCGCGATAAAGCGCCAGCCTCTTTTTTTAGAAGGATCATCGCCATCAGGTGGAGTAGTCCCTCGCCTTTCATGTCGAGCGCGCCTCGACCGTAGACATAACCGCCTTTTATTTCTCCGGAAAACGGGTCGACTTCCCAGGCAGAAGGATCAGCAGTAACCACATCGGAATGACTCGCAAGGATGATCGGACGCTTACTGCCGTTACCTTTAATGCGCGCGATGATATTTGCGCGCCCGGGCTTGTATTCGAAGATCTCGTTTTGAATGCCGTGTTCATCAAAGATTGCTTTGAGAAACTTCGCGGCTGCTATTTCGTTTCCGGGAGGATTGGACGTGTTGACCTGTAGATATTGCTGCATCAACTTTACAGCCATGTCCTGGTAACGCTGCCAATCGACGTTATCCCGCGCCGGCTGAGCTTTCGCGGAAGTTGTAAAGAAGACAATGATCGCGATGAACAGAAATGTCGGTGTGTGTTTTTTCAGGTTCATTGTGGGCTCGGTTATTTGACCTCAACTTCAGCAACTAGCGGAATATGATCGGAGGCGAGGGTATCAACCACCCACGCTTTCTTCACCTTTAAACCATCTGACTTTCGAACAAAAGCGTAGTCAATTCTCTTTGTCGGCTTGTCTGCCGGATAACTGAGGCCGTTGGTTGTTTGACGGCTCTGTAACCACGCATCATCGAACTGATTAAGCATCAACTTGTAAGTCGTGCCGCTTGGCTCGTCGTTAAAATCTCCAACGATGATGAGCGGGCCTTTAACGTCGCGAAGAAACTCGAGCATCTGTTCAGCTTCAAACAGACGTCCATCTTGATACTGATAGTCAAGATGCGTCGTAACGAAGTTAACAGTCTTGCCGTCGATCTTCACCTCAACACGGATCATGCCGCGGCGTTCGGCTTCTCGCTTGTTCTGATACATGCGGTGATCGATTGGGCCAATGGGAAAGCGCGACAGAATCGCAACTCCATATTTGCCACCTTGATAGTCGAGATTAGGAGCAAATGCATATTCCATCCGCGTTAGTTGTGCGAGTTCGACGATTTCATCCTTCCGCTGTGTTCGCTCCACGCCGCGATCAACTTCCTGAAGTCCAACCAGGTCAGGCCGCTCTTTATTGATGACATCAGCGATGCGTTGTAGGTCAAGCTTCTTATCCATGCCGACGCCAACGTGGATGTTGTAGGTCATGACGCGGATCGTGCGCTTGGCGTTAACTGCCGGCGTGATTAGCAAAAGCAGCGCACACACCAACAGCGGTGCGTAGCCTCGTGTCACATCGATTTTACGCATCATCCCGAAACAATTTGTCTTATGCATAGGTCCTATAGGTCCGATAAGTCCTATACGCCCAAAACGAACTAGCCAAAAGTTTGCGGCGCATCATAACATGTCGCGAACTTCTGAATCTGGAATCTCAAACTGAGAATGGATCTCTTCCCCTGGATCGTGATGCTGTGTGCTGCGTTTGCAGCGGGAGCCATCAACTCAATCGCAGGCGGTGGCACTCTCCTCACCTTTCCCGTGCTGATCTGGCTCGGACTTGATCCCAAGGTCGCTAACGCCACAAGTACCGTCGCTCTTTGGCCCGGCCTATTCGGCGGTCTCTATGGTTATCGAAAGGAACTCGAAAACAGTTCGACCATCCTTGTCAGACTTGGTGTCACAAGCGTCATCGGCGGCGGCATCGGTGCATGGCTTCTGATCTGGACCCCGTCACCGACCTTTGCGCGCCTGGTACCCTTTCTCATTCTCTTCGCGACAATTCTGTTCATGCTTCAGGGCACAATTAATCGCCGGCTCCGGCTAGGATCGCTCGAGACGAACCAAACGAAGCTGTGGTGGACCGGTGCAATCGTGTTTCAGTTTTTCTCCGCGATGTATGGCGGATACTTCGGAGCAGGTAATGGAATTCTGATGCTCGCGGTGATGGGGCTTTTAGGTCTTCATGATCTGCATCGTGCGAATGGGATCAAAAACTTTCTAGGCATCTGCATCAACAGCGTCGCAGTGCTCAGTTTTTCGCTATCGCATCTGGTTGTCTGGTCCGATTCTCTAGTGATGGCGTGTGCCGCGCTCGCTGGCGGATACTTCGGTGCAAGCATGGCTGTGCGTATCGGTCAGCGCTGGGTGCGAAGAGGAATTGTCGTTATTGGTTTTGTAATCTTCGTAGCGATGATTTGGAAGTTGCGACATTAGTTACGTCAAATAAGTCGAGTAGGTCCTATTGGTCCTATTCTGCAACTCGTTGAACATGGCCTCTAAACTTCCTCCTGAGTTTTACACCCGACCCGACGTCCTGAAAGTTGCTCGCGACCTGCTTGGCAAACTTCTCGTTGTTCCCACAACCAATCGAAAACGCGTCTCGGGAATGATCGTAGAAGTTGAAGCCTATCGCGGACCGGAGGATCGCGCCTCACATGCATTTGGTGGCCGTCGCACGAAGCGGACGGAAACGATGTATAAGATGGGCGGCGTTGCGTATGTCTATTTCGTTTACGGCATGTACTACCAATTCAATGTCGTCAGTAATGTTGAAGACACTCCTCATGCGATTCTGGTTCGTGCATTGGAGCCTGTTGAAGGAATTGATTTCATGCGCAAGCGCCGGCACACACATCCGGATCACAATCTAACCAATGGCCCGGGCAAACTTTGTATAGCGATGAATATCACTCGTGAGCTTGATGGAGCCGACCTGTTGGGTAATCGGGTGTGGCTGGAGGAGTATGAGAAGATCCCGGCCTCAAGGATATCCAAAGGACCACGAATTGGAATTGATTACGCGGAAGACTGGGTCGACAAACCGTGGCGATTTTGGATCAGGGACAATTCGTATGTAAGCCGAAAATGAAATTGAAGATTGATGATTGTAGATAGTTTTGCACAAAAAGTCGTACGCAATGTTGAATTCGGCTTTGCCGCTCGATGTGAGGCGGTGGCTTTGCCCCGCCGGAAGGGTGACTCTTAACATGGGCTCTGCCCCTGGTCCGGCCTTCGGCTCAGCAAGTATTAGGGCAA
>Ga0157380_10000189_pt1 | contig 35857 bp, 55 predicted proteins | sample S35metaG_FD_119757 | JGI IMG/M metagenome (GOLD analysis project Ga0157380, IMG submission 119757) | Switchgrass rhizosphere microbial communities from Kellogg Biological Station, Michigan, USA - S3-5 metaG | ecosystem: Host-associated > Plants > Roots > Rhizosphere > Soil | place: USA...
CGGAGCCAAAGCCGATACGCCAAGCGTTCACGTCCCAATACGCCTTGCTACGGAAGCCCTCCTCCTTGGCGATCAGTCGGGCGGCTTGGTCGACCGAACTCGCCCCCGCCCCACCGGCCCCGCTGGCTGCATCGAAGGCGCCGGAAATGCGCTCCGCCGCCGCCGCCGCCGAGGCAATACCCTTGTTAAGCAAGTCCAGGCCTTCGGACCACTTGCCGTCTTTCAGCTTTTGCAGCGCCTCCAGCAAGAGCGTTACATCCTGCAAGAACAGCGTGGTCGCATCACCCGCGACAGTGAGGGTGCCGGACAAGAGAGACACTCCCTCTGCCGCAGCCCCTTTCATTGCCGCCCCGGCCCGGCCCCAGGCGCGTCCGAGCTCATCAACCTGTTCGAATGTTTCCTTACTGATGAGCCCCTGCTCGCGCAGCTCGTCGTTCATTTTGACGATCTGCGAGATAATCCGCACGACTGCTGTGGCGCCAAAGCCGCTAGCAAAGCTGCGGCCAAAAACCCCTGCCAATGAGGCGGCGCGCTTACCGACTCCGGCGAACGACGCATCGAGCTTCTTGACGCTGTTGGTCATCTGGTCGGTCGAGCTCTTGGTCACTTTCTCCAGCCGCTTGAGCGCATTCTCAAACTGCTTGGTATTGGCCTCGACCACAGCAATCAGCTTTGCGTCATCAGCCATTGCCGAACCCTTTCGCCTTGATCGCCTTGCGCAGCGCCCGAGTCGATCGACCTTTCGCCGTCTTCTTGCCTGCCCGATACGCCGGCCAGAAAAACGGCTCTTTAGACACGTTCTTGGTGGCGCCGGATTTATTCGGCCTAGTGGCGTGCCCAAACTCAACACCCAGCGCGTAGTCGTATGTCGCCTTGACTCCCTTGCGCACCGGCTTTGTCGTGAGCGGCCCGCCCGCCTCGACCACCCACGCGCCAGGCCGGCGGCCCGGATAATAGCGAATGGAATTGTGTAAGTTGCCCGTGCCACCCGGCTTGAGAGCGAGCCGCTGCGCCATTGCCACCATTACCGCCGCCGAGTTCTGATTGGCTGCGGCGAGCTCTTTCTCAGCCTCGGGCACGACAGACAGCAGTTGCTTCATAAAGCGGTCGCGATTCACAAACCGCATCGAGACGCTGGCCATCAGCCTGCCCCTACATAGGCATCGATGATGACCTCTATGGCGAGCGCCTGGAACGGCGCCAGCGGCTTGCCGAGCATCTCTTCCTCGACCAGCAGGGCTGCTCTGTAAAACGCCAATGGGTCGTCTGCCCCGGCAAGCGCGTGGGCCAGAATGTGACGGACGTGTCCATCACCGAGTAGCCCGCGCTTGCCGAGTTCCCATAGCGCCGCCAGGTTGCCGAAGCGCTCCGTCTCGAAACAGCCCGTTGCAACGACCGGCCAATTGCGGGGATAGCACAGCGCGAACTCGCGTTCCTCGCCGGCGAACTCACGCCGCAGCATGCAGCAGGCCCCTCAACCGATCGACTTCGTCGTCGCTCAACGAGTCGTCGACCTTGCCGCCGTTGGCGCGGAAGTAGCCGACAATGCAGGCGTGCGCCTGCCACAGGCTCATGTCGCGGAAGTCGATACCCATTGCTCCGCCCCATCCGTAAAGCTGCCCGAACCTGATCTTTGCTCGGGGGAGATCTGGGTCGGCGGCCTCATCTCCCCCCCGGATTTTTTTAGCTGTTCGTCCGGAGCACCAACGATGGCCGCGCGCAGCACGGTCAGCGCCGGCAGCACAAGGTCGGCAAGAGGGTATTGCCTAGCGAACCGCTCGGCGGCTTTCTCGTCCATGCCACCGCCGACCAGTCCCCGCCGCAGCGTCTCGGTGATCCAGAAGTCTTTCGCCATCCCGCCCGCAATGACCGCCTCGATCCACTGCGGCCCGGCATCACATCGCTCCTGCAACAATTCTAGCTGCCGATTGGTCAGGCAGAAGCTGCGCTCCTCACCGCCGAATTCGAACCGCACCGTTGCCGATCGGCTCATGCGGCTTCCTTGGCTTTCTTGCCGCTCTTGGCCGGCTGCGCTGCTGCCTCTGCGCGGCGTGCCCTATTGGCTGCACGTTGCGCCTCGAAAGCCGCTGCGTCGTCGGCGCTATCCATGAACGATGCACCCGCCAGCACTACCGCCGGCGGCGTTCTGGCCAGCGCACCGGTGCCGGCGATGGCGACGTTGTACATGAGGAACTCGCGCACGCTGGCAGTGCGGTTGAAGCTCTGCAAGTGTGCCCCGCCGGAGTAGACGATTGTGCCGCTACTCTTGGTGATCGTGACCTTCACATTCTTGAACGCCGTTTGCAGGAACCACTCATCCCAAGTGTCGATCGAGCCCTCATCGAGCATCCCCTCGCCGGTAATGTCCCAAGTGATGCTGAGCGGATCGCGGTGAATCCAGCCGGGCTTCGCCTCGTCCGAGCAGTCCGGCACGATGATTTCGTTGAGGTTCTTGGTGAAGTTCAACGCCCGCGCGGCGAACGCGCAGGGCGCGGTGAACACCTCGGTCGGCGTTGCGCCGTCTCCAAGCGTCAGAACGAAGTCTTCAAAGCCGATCGGTTTCACTGCTGTCATTGATCTGCCCTCATAGTTGATAGATCAGCGCCCGGAACATCATTGCTCCATGCGCCGTCTTGCCGTCCGGATCGCGCAGATAAAGCGTCTCGTCGTGCCGGATTTGAGTGAGCCGGTGATTTTCGAGCGTCATGTGCGCGGCGTGCAGCGCCTGGCGCAGGGTGCCGGCAATGCTTTGCATTTGCGGCCGCGCCGCTACAAAGCCGGCACCGTTGCCGGAACCCCGCGCCCAGACATCGACGACCAGCGAGACTTCGTAGGCGATCATGCAGTTGTCGGCGTCCTGCTGGGTTGCCGTGGCCTGCCCGATCGAGACGTAGGGGAATTCCGCCGTAGGCTCGACATCGTCATAGACGCGCCCGGCAATCAGCCCGTTCAACGCCGGATCGGCCCGTAGCAGCGGCACGACCGCCGCCTGTAAGTCGAGTGCCGGATCAGAGCTCACGCGGCGATCCCCGATACCGCCTTGATGGTGAGGCGGGCGTTTTTTTGATCCAGATCAACGGGCGGCGACGCAAGCGCGTAGATTGTCCCCTCGTTGACATCTACGGCGCGCCAATCGACCGAGATCGTCTTCGTCTCGCTGTCCCGATAAACCGTGATGTCGACCGGCTGTTCGCCGGCCAACCGCGCCGCATTGACCGTCTCGATGCCCAATGACGGCCTGATCTCGGCCCAGCGGCAGAACCGCTCGACGAAGTCGGCCTGCCGGTTGCCCATCAGGTCGTCGCGGATTTCGCGTGCCTCGAAGCGAAGCCGGTGCTTCATCCGGCCGGCGCTCATCGGCGGCCCCACCGCTTCGGCATCGGCCAGAGCACTTCGCCGGGGGCATCGACGAGCTCGCCTGCGCCGGCCGCGATAACGGCCCTCACGGCCGTCTCGGGCACGCGCCCGACCACATGTCCTGCCTTGAGCGCCAGCAGCCACTTGCGCGTCGGCGCATAGTCGAAGTCGGCTAGCATGCGGATCGTTTTCATGATGCAGCCTTCAGAGCATCATGGCCCGCCCTGGTAAGGCTAACAGCCTCAAGCGGGAGATAGAGCGCGTAGCCCTGTTGCAGGGCCCACAGGACATCGTCCGATATGTCCTCGCCATGATAGCGGAATGTCGTGCCGTCGCCGTAGACCGCCATCTCCCGGATATAGCCGAGCGCTGCCAGCTGTTCCGGGGTCATTGGCTAACCTCCAGCACGCCCCAGATCTCCCCACCGAGCCGGTTGCGCATAAGGAAGCCGAGGGTGCCCTCAGCGTCACGGGCGATGTTCAGCTTCCCATCGGGGTCAGACACGCCGATGGCATCCGGATCCTGTACCGTGACGTTCTCCAGCGGAGAGATCTCCCGCTTGATAGTGTGCGTGCCCGTATCGACGATCATGTCGGCGAACCAATTGAAGATCGTTGGCGCGGAGGGATACACTAGAACCCGATAGAGGTTTCCCGGATTGACACCGGACTTCGCGCCGGCAAAGGGAAAGATTAGCGTCTGGTCGTCGTCGAGGCGGAAGCGAAAGCGATGGAAGCCCATCCGCATCCAACTGTTATGGGCTATTACGACGACACGGGACTCGCCGAAGGATCCTACTCCACGATAGTCCGGGACAACGTTCTGCACAGTGAAGTTGCGGAGGAGGCAAACCTCTGGCGTCGTGGCGAGATCCTCGCTGTCACCGGATTTGAAGAGATAGCTATTCCCGCCACCTCGCACGGTGCGGAAAGTGATCCCATCGATCACCCAGCCTTCCACCTCTAGCCCTAGCTCGCCACCGCTCTCGAACATAATGCCGACATTCAACATACCGTTGACCATGATGTTGCGAATGTCGGCTGTGCCTTGATAGCTGAAACCGCTACGCGCGAACTGCCAGATCTGGGCGAGGATTAGGCAGGGAGTTTCATATCCATCGTAATGAATGCCGCCCTCGTCATCGAGGAAGTCCTGATCGCCGATGCCGTCCCTAACGTAAATGTTCTGGACGCTCCGGCCATAGCCAGCACCGAACAGCAGCACCTGCTGGATAGCACCCTCGAACGTGACGTTGCGAACCGTCTCACCGCCGCCCCGGAAGATGATCCCCGTCTTCACGTTGCGGATGATGCCGTTCTCCCACGTCCAGTCTAACGCCCCTCCATGATCACCCGAACCATAATTGGCCTCACCCTCAGCATCCCACTCGTCTCCAACCTCGGTCTTCCATCCGCCAGTCACCTGGAAGTTGGTAATCTTCGCCCCGATGTCCTGGACCTGACCGCCACCGTCTAAGAAGCGGCGGCTATTATGCGAATAATAACCATCAATCGAGGCATTGCGATTGCTGTGGACGATAATAGTGTAGCCGAGACCTCCGGTGTTGCTGCGGTCGTTACGCGAAAACCTAATCTCCGGTTCGAAGCAGTCGCCAACGGCGGCGCCCCATGACTGGCAATTGATCGCGCCGAAGTCCTGAATTTTGAGCTGGTCCACATACTTGATGCTCAGCCCGCGCTGTGTGAAGCCAAGGTCTTCCGTAGCGTCGATGCTGAAGCCCCACAGCGTTAGGTAGATGGGCGCGATGACGAGGATGTACGTCTCGGCAGATAGCGAGACGGATGAGCCCACTGCGGGCAGGGGTGAGTACGGCAGCGGATCCCAGGTGCCGCCATAAGGGAAGCTCAGCGTCTTTGTCGCGGCGTCATACCACTGGAGGTTACGCTCGACGCCGCCCGTCGTCGTGACCAGCAGCCCATGCATATGGTCGAGGAGATCTGCCGGCGGCGCAGCCGTAAGCGTCACAGTGCATTTGCCGCTGCCCGGATGCAGCGGGTCAGGAACATTGCTCGACGCAGCGACCGTCGTCGTATGTAGCGTGCCAATGCGATAACGGTGCCGGAGCTTCTCATCCAGCTCGATGATGTTGCCCGGCTGGATCGACCGGACTCGGTTTGTCTCGCTGTAATAATTAGAGAACCGATGCTCGCAGACCGGCAGCCGCTTGGACAGGATCTGCACGAGGTAGCCCGGCAGGATGCCCGCCGTGCTCTCCACCTTCATCGTCCAGCCCGGCCCGGTATCCTCGGCGAGCAGCGTCTTCGGAAATTTATCGACGTTATTGTAACCGGCATTCTCGTTGAAATGCACCGGGGTCGTGCCGTCGACAGTCGCCCCGCTGATGCCGCCCCAGGGGTTAACGTGAGCCCCGGCACCGATGACAATCTTGGTGCCGATAAAGCTGTAGATGCTCAGCTGGCTGAATGGAGCGAGGCCCTCCATCAGGAACTGCTTTTTCGATCTGATCCGGTATCGGTCGAGGATCAGCGGCTTGTTCTGGCTGATCGCCTTTTGGCAGGCGGCGACCAGCTGGTCCGTCATGTCGGTGGTGCCGTCGTCTTCGATGATCCCTTCGGTCGAGGCGAACAGGAAGCCCGTCGACGAGCCGGTCGGCCCGATGGGGCCAGGCGGGCCGATCAGGTGGACTTCGACGACGGCCGGATCGTCGAACATCATGCGATCCCGAAGAGGTCTTTGGCGGCTTCTACGACATCGCTGAACGCGGTGAGCGCCTGACTGTTGGCATGCACCGCCTGCGGCAAGATGATCATACGGGCGATGCGACCGACCCAGCCGGTGTCGACGCCGAACTGGTTCCAGCCGACGGCCCAGCGCGTGGTCGGCCCGACCCGTGGCCCCTGCGTATGGTTCGTCTTGCTGCCACGCGCATTCAGCCCATCGTTTAGATAAATCCTACTGCTGCGCGAACCCGAAGCCGGGGTGCCGTCATAGGACACGGCAAGGACACACGGCGTATCACCTGCCATGCCTGCCGCCGTCATTACCGCCTGCGCCACGTTCAGCGCGTTGCCGCCCGTATTGACCTCCGGCGAGTGCGAAAACACGTCGGCGCTCAGCGCATATTGGATGGCAATTTCGCCACCATAGGGCAGACTGGTCCCCGGATCGATTTCCGGGCTGTAGGTCGCCGCCAGGAACGATGCGACATTGCCGGCGAGCCGCGCCGCCTGGATGTCGCAGATGGCGATGACCGTATAGCTGGAGGTCGGCGTGCCGAGCGGCCCCACCATGTCGCAATCGTCGTCGGTGAAATTGAAGACCGGATAACCGTTGTACGCCGGGTCGCTCGCGACTACGGCCATGTCGTCGCTCGTCCACTGGAACTGCTTGCGCCGATCGCCGCCGCGCGAGTTGAAAACCTTCACGCCGATGGCGCTGCGCGCGTCGAGGTAATGGACGAGGCCGGTCAGCGCTGCCAGGCGCGACACATAACGGTCGAGCGGATCGATGGTGATGGTCGGCCCCAGACCTCGCCCGGAGAAGTCGAGATCGTCGACCGTATTGAGCAGGCTGAAGGTTGTCATGTGACGCCGATCAATTGGTGGCAGACGTAGTTGTGCAGCTTGCCGCCGTTGAGGCTGGTGTTGATAGCGATGTCCGGACTGGAGTCGCGGAAGCAGGCACGAGCGCCAGTCGTCGGCCCGCCGTGTGCGCCGCTGGTGCCGTAGTAGGCGATGCCAAGCTTCTGCGCCGTGCCGCTCGGCGTGCCGGATAGCGTCACCCGGATCTTATCGGTGTTGACGCCCTCGTCGAGCACGTCAACCGCAGTCACCGTGACTGCGGTGCCGCCCGTCTGCTCGAACGTAATTCCATAATTGCCGGGATCGGAAACCCAGCTTGTGTCGCGGACGAGCGGCTTGACCGGCACATTGCAGGTTGCCGTGATGACACTGCCCGCCCGCACCGCCGTCTTGACGTAGCAGGCGAACGGATTGGCGACGATGCCGTCCCAGACATAGCCGTTGTAGAGCGCTTTCCACACCCGCCCGCGCAGCGCGCCCGCGTGGTTCTGGCTCTGCCATGTGATGTGAACGCCGTCCGCTTCGGTTGGGTAGATGTATTTCGGCCCGACGCAGTAGATGGCACCGGGGTTGGCGAGCATGGCCTGAAGCTGATCCTGCACGATCGGCCTGGACGTGCCGCCGCCGACGTTCTGGTTCGATGTCTGCTGGTAGACGATGGGGATGCGCGCCAGCCCGAAGATCGGCGCCATGTCCTCCAGCAAGTCGGTGCTGAAATCTTCCAGCAGCGCCCGATACTCGCCGGCCAGGGCATTGATGTTGCCCTCGTGCCCGTCGTAATCGACCCCAGCAAACGGAACCGTGATGCCGTGCGTCAGCGCGAGGAAGTACATCCGCCAAGCATTGTCGATGCGGTTCTGATAGGCGGCGTTGCCCTTGTTAACGAAGTTGATGGCCTCGCCGCCAATCGAGTCGTCGACGACGAAGACGCCTGCGTTGCTTGCTATGCCGCCGGCCCGGCACATCTGCTGGCCGATGGACGACATCGGCCCCTCGCCGACGTTCGCCCACAGGGCCTCGTGCGCGTCGACGATGTTGATGCGATGCCCATCCGGCACGAGCTTGGCCACATCCTGCGACCCGTTGGCATCGCCGTGGATCTTGATGCCCATGTTGAACATGCCGACGCGGCCAGGATTGGCCGGCGTGGAAATGACGATACCGGGCGATGTGCCGAGGTGGTTCGACTGCCCGCCGCCAAACAGCGCGGCAATTTCGGTGATGGTAGCGTCGTAGCTGACCGTACCGTCGAAATAGAGCCGGCGCGAAACCGCCGCGCCGCCGACGTTGGCGAAGCCCAGCACATCGAGCGCGATGCCGTTACGCTCGGCCGCGACAAAGGTCGTCGCGGCATCGTGCGTGAGCTGCCGCTCGCCGAGCCGTTCGCACCAGAGCCAGACCTGGCCGCTCTTGATGTAAGCCTGCCAGTTGTCTTCCGGCTGAGCGCCGATATAGCCGACGCCGCGATCCGTCACACCGAGCAGCAGCAAGCCTGCATCGGCACCACCGTCGCCCGAGCGAATGCCCCAGCGGAAATTCTCGTCGAGCATCTCGTCGGGCGAGACGCGGTTTGCCGTGCCGTAGAAGTCGCCTTTGAAATGTCCCCAGGTGTAGGCGTAGACATCCGTGCCGTGGACGACGTTGCCACCAATGTCGGCGTCAGCCAGATAGACCGTGGCCCAGAACGGATCGCCGATGAACAGGCGCCCGCGCAGTTCGACCTCGCCGCGATCCGCTTTCGCCTCGACCACGCTGGCGTCGGATAGCGAGGTCAGCGTCAGGTCGTTGGCAATGGTGCTGTTGACGCGCTTGTAATTGGTGATGAACCTCCCGCTGCCGGGCACTTCCGCGACGGTGTAAATCTGCCCGTCCGCGGCGTTGGCATGCCCCGTCGGCTTATCCGGCTCGAAGCGCAGTCCCGCCGCAAGCCCAGCGTCAGCGGCGTAACCTTCGGCGGTATCGGCTGCGGATTGCGCCGTGCTGGCATCCTGTGCCGTCCGAGCGGCAGCATCCTCGGCGGCTTCAGCGGCCGCAATTGTTTCGTCGTGAAGAGCTTGGAGCTCTGGCGTGATGTCGCCGTCGACGCCCTGGTGGCCCGGCGGCCCCATGACGTTAACCTCGACGACCGCGGGGATGCGATCAGGCATCGGGATTCATGCCACCATAGCCGCTGAACATGCCGACGCCCCAATTACGCTGATCGCCATCCTTGCGGCGCTCGATCTCCCAAGTGGTAAGCGCTCCCACCGGGATCTGCCGGGTGATGCTCGGGGCCAAGCGCAGCACGAGCCAGTCGGCTACATAGGCCGGCTTGCCGACCGGCGTGATTGTTGCATCCTCCTCGACATAGAGAACGGCCGGATCGGCTGTCGTCGTGAATTCCAGGGCAAGCGCCGGATATTTAGCCGCCATCCGGAAAACGAATTCCGTCCCGGCAAGGTCAACCGGCACATCGGCTTCGTCCTTGAAGACGAAGCCGTATGCGGCATCGCTACCGATTGGCAGGCCAATGACGGTGGGGGAGCAGGTCACGGCCGGGCGCCCTTGTAGGGATGACCGGCCGGCAGCAAGCTGGTCAGCGCACTGTCCCATGCCAGCCAGCCTTCAAGCTGCTGACGTTGCAATGTGGTGAGCGTCGTCGTCACGAAGACATGCCGCACGACAACGTTGGCAAACGCCGTAAGTGAGCTGCTGGCGCCGATGACGAATCGGGTCGTAGACGTATTCAGTGCGGCAATCACGGCCGAGGCCGGTGTCGTGGCGGCGCCATTGGCGCGAGCGGTCATCGACGTGCCGGACCATGCTCCTCCAACGATGGCCGGGCTGCTGAAATCGATCAGCGTATCGGTGATTGTCGTGGCGGCTTCGCTGACGATGATGCGGTTGAGGGTCGCGACGGCCCGCCCGAGGATCCTCGCCGCGGACGGATTGTTGATGCCGTAGGCCACCGCATGCTTGATGCCGGCTGTCCCCACCGGCATCAACTGGGTGAGCAAGGCCCACAATTCGCCAGCCGTCGCGCCGGTCGGCAGCGTCGTCAGCGTAGTCGACGACAGCGCATTAGCCGTCCCGTTGAAGGTCAAGCCGGCATAGCTGGTGTTGAAGCTTGTCGCGCTCCAGGTCGGCCGCGCCGTTGTTGCCCCGGCGATTGCCATCGACCCGACCTTGTCGGTCCACGACGAGATCAGCCCGGCGCCGTCGTCGGTCATGCGGGCGGTGCCGTGATCGTCGGCGTTCCACCAAGCTTTCAACGCGGCGCCCAGGTCGAGCGGTGTCCATGGTGGCACGACGGCCGCCCCGGACCTCAAAGCCGGGGCGTTCATGGCGAAGGCCATGCGGGCGCGCATGACACTCATGCTTTGGGATTCCACCAGGGTGCAAACATAAAATCCCGCCACCCCGGCAGCATGGCGAGGCCGGACGCATCCACGACCGACCGGTATTCGTAGTGCTGTGTCAGCAGTTCGAAGAGATGGCCGCGCAGCTCCGCCGGCATGAGCGCCGGATCGGCGTAACCGGTGTCGATTGTCGCGACCATGCCGGATTGCCAGCCGCCGGTAAGCCTCCAGCGGATAGCACCGGACGAATAGTCCGTGACGAGCTCGAACTCGTCCGAGATATCGAATGCACCCGCTGTGACAGCGATCGTATTGATTGGCGTAATCGGCACGCGGGCACTGCCGCTCACCGCATCAAATTCCGCCGACGCCGGTGACCACATCCATTGCCCCGGATTGATCCGGACGCCATCGGCCATCGCCTCCCACTCGCCAATCACGCGGGCGAGCAGATCGGCGATGTATCCATCCTCGAAATCGGCATCGACGCGCAGATGCATCTTAGCGTCGGCGAGCAGCAGCATCGGCAGGAGTTGCCTATCGACGGTGACCGGGGCGAGGCTCATAAGCCGGCCTCCTCACGGAAGCGATCGAACAGGGGCAACAGGTTGATGCTCGCCCGCTTGCCATCGGTGAGTTGCAGGTTGATCACCCAATCTGCAACTGTGGCCTCGGCGATGCCGATGCCGGGCTCGCCGCGCGGCCCCCGCGGGCCGGATTCGCCTTGCCTACCGACCTTGGCCGAGATCATCCAACCGTCGCCCGGCAACGGGCCGGGATCGTCCCATCGGGCAACCCATTCGCTGTTGTTGAATGCAACACGGTCGAGGCCGCGATACGATGCGGCAGGATCAAACAGGCCGCGCGCCTCGCCCGCATAGGCAATCTGGCCAGGAGGCCCTACAGCGCCCTCGGGGCCGGGAGGCCCCATTGGTCCAGCCGGCCCCTCAAAGCCTTCCCCTGGGCTTCCCTGTGGCCCGGCGGGGCCTTCCGGTCCGGGCGGCCCGGCGGCACCATCCTTGATGGTCGCCATTACATCACGCGCGTCGGCGATCATGGCGCGTAGCGCGAGCCGATCGCAGGCAACCTCGCCATCGGCTTTGGCGAGCACGGTCGCGAGCTCAGCGCGCACGATGCGCATCTCGTCTTCAAGCGTCTGCGCGATGGCGCGCGCGATGGCGCTAAGCAGCTCGTCGGAAATCGACATGCTTGCGAACCCGAAGGATGAGTTTTTCGGTAAGGCCTACAGTCTCAGCGATCTTATCCTCGTTGCTGGCTACCGGTTCGGCAGGAGGCGGCGCGGGCGGGGCCTTGGGAGCGGGCGTTGCGGGCGGCGGCTTCGACCATGCCGAGAGGGGTACGACCTGTTGCTGAACGCGAGGCTCGTCGCCGTCCTTCGCCGCCGGATAACCTTCCAGTGCCCGCGCTTCATTCGGGGCAAACACGCCGCCCTGCACGCCCTTCACCAGCCCATCCATGCGCTCGGCGAATAGCGAGCGCAGGAGCGCGCGAGTGTCGTACTCGGTGTATTCCCGACCGGCCGCCACGGTGTTCAACCCAACGAAGCTGTCGATGCTGACCTCGATATGATTTATGAGCCAGCCGAGCCCGCTCGCCAGCCATTCGGTCATGACCGCTTCGGCAGAGCGCGCCGTACCGCCCTCGGTAATACCGAGAATGATGCCGGGCACCCCAAACACCGCGGCGACCGTCCTGTCGTTCAGCTTTAATTGCTCGACAATCTGGGCATCTTCGGCGCTGATGCTCATCGGCTGAAATTTGACCCCCATGGTCAGCAACGGGACATTGCCGGCATTCAGCCCGCTTGATTCCCGCTTCCATGCCGCGCGCAAGTCGGCAACTTGTGCGCCGCTTAGATTCATGTCGGAGGTCAGGATACCGCTCGGCCGGCTTTGGTTGGCCGCGAAGGCCGCGGCCCCGGCATTGATGCCGGCGCGCGTCGAGAGCTCGTAAGCGAGCGCCGACAGCCACGTCTCGCCGATCAGCGGATGCCGCGGAGTAGCGAGCTTGATGTGCAGCACATCCCGCGCCGGGATGACCATTGCACGCGTACCGAACACGTTCGGCTCGAGCAACGGATTGGGGCCGATCTCGTAGAAAATCTCGGCGAATGCCTGGCCCCCGATCGGCACCTCGCGCACCCGGCATTGCCGCGGGTCGGTCCAGTGCAGCGCCTCGACCTCGTTGCGCGCGTTGCGCTGCGCCAGCCAGTAGGAATTCCCGTTGAGGAGCAGGCTGCGGATCAAATGGACGAGAAAGTCGCTCGATGTCTGGTAACTATTCGGCGTCCTCAACAATCGTGACAGCGCCGATGTCGTGACGGTTTCGACCCCGCCATCGTCCCGGTCCCGCCGATGGTATCCGGGCAATTGTGCGAGGGCTCGGATATAGGCCCATATGCACGCCTCGACGATCGAGCAGGACGGCATGGACACGGGGTCCATGTCGCTCTGCCAGAAATTCCACGGCACGCTCGAATAGGGCAGAAACCCGCCGTTCACGGTATACGGGCCGGCGTGCCAATTGGCTTCGCCGGCCGGATTCGCCGCCTTTGTCAATGGCTGGACGATGCGCGACAGCGCAGAGGCAAAGCCCATCAGTATTTGCGCGGGCGGCCCGGACCGCGCTTGGGCTTCATATCGGTCGTCTTGTATTCGTCCGACGCCTCGTCCCCGTCGTCCTCGTCGTCGGCTTCGGCCGCAGTTGCCTCCGCGTCCGCCTCCGGTGGAGGTGGCGGGGCTTCCAGAGCCACCCACTCGCCCCAGACGCCACCGTAGCTACGAATCCAGTGAGTGCGGCTCTCTGGATCGTAGCCAAGCTGATAGGTGCCGCCGGCCATCTTGTTGCACTGGACGACAACCCGGCCGGATGCATCCGGCCAGGCGTTTTCAGGCTCAAAGATTTCGTACTCGCTGCCGGTCGGCAGGTTCATCGAATTGAGATCGGTTGGCATTTCACCTCCCTACCAAGTGACCGCAGCGATAGTCTGGACAAAGCCCGTCCGCCGCATTGCCCAAGACACGTAGAGCGAAAGCCTGATCGCTATTGAATCGGTCTGGAACAAGCTTCTTGCGGGTGCAGCGACGGTAGCCGGTGAGCCAGTAGTGCCGATGGCCAGCGGCGTCGTGTCCTCTTCATGCAACGTTGCTTCGTTTGACACCGCAAATCGCGGCGTGTCGCCGGTCGCCGTAGCAAACTCGTTGCAGTCGATGGCAATCACCCGTCCAGCGGCCACGGTCGAGCTCGACTTGACCGTCACGCCGAAGCGCTGGCCGGCCCCGTCTGGGCCATCGAACAGGAAGTCCCCGGTCGTGGTCATGGCAAAATTCATGGAAATTGCCTGTGCCGGATTGACGAGCACGACGATATTTTCCCCGGTCGAGCCAGCGGCCACGAGCGCCGCAACCAGCGCCTTGAGATCGGCAATCATTTTGTCCGTTGCCGTCGTGAGGACCGAAGCCGTAATCGGCGTTACGCCGTTCAGCAATCCGGCCGGACGAACACCCGCACTGGCGGCAACGGCATCGATCAGGAAGCCATCCAGCGCAACACCCGTGTCATTGGACATTGCCTCCCGAATGATGCCCTCGATCGCCGGCGTCGAGTATTGCGCCATCTCCTCGGAGAACGTCGAGATGACCGCCATCTTGTAGGGGTTGAGGGTGATGCTGGAGAACGAAAGCCTCTTGACCGGCTTTGGAGCAGCTTCCGCCACCCAGGCACCGGCCGCCGTCTGCGTCGTCGTTCTCGTCGGAACCTTGATAATCCCAGCACTATTGCTGAATGTGTATTTGGAACCGCGTGCCGAAAGGGTCGGATAAATAAAATCCGGAATCAGCCGATCCAGAAAACCCTGGTTGGCTGTCTGAATTAATTCAGAAGCCCATCCAGCGGTGCCTGTTACAGCCGGATTCACCGCCGCCTTCAGGACGGCCAGGACCTTCTCGTCGTTTTTGTATCTGTCGCGGAGAACGTTCTCCAGCGGCTCGTGCGTGCTCTGCGACGCAAACCATGCGGCAAGCGCCTTGCCGAGATATTCCGGCGCCTCGATTTCCTTGGTCCGCGGCAGTGCAAACGGCCTTCTGTCGGGAACAATCAGCTCGCCGCTCTTCACTTCAGTCGCCGGCTTAGCCTCGCCAACGCTCACGGCAAGCGCCCGCTCCTGGCGTTCGAGGGTTTTAACCGTAGCTTCCGCAGCCGCGATCTCGTCGGGCAGCTCATCGGCGCGGCGAGCCTCATCCTCGGTCTGCTCTTCAATGCCAACGATCTCGGCCAGCCGGTCACGCAAAATGTTGAGATTGTCATGCGCCGCCTTGATGCGGGCCGATAGGGTTCCAGTCGTCATTTTCGATGTCCCCTGATGGGGTGGTGATTTGGCAGGCGTGCCGTGAAGCGCAGCGGTCGCGCCGAGGCCGTGATCCGCGGGCTTGCGGAAAACCTCAGCGAGCACGTCGCGCGGAAAATCCTTGGCCACGGCCAATGCGTTGGCGTTGGCTGGAATGGCGACCAGGCTGCATTCGAGCAGCCTCGACTTGGTATAGCGGAACGGACCGAATAGCTTGTCGGCCCTGTCGTTCAGCGGCTGCTTCTCGCTCGGCTGAAACCCAACCGAGACAGCGCGTAGAATGCCCTGCGCCACCAGCTTGCGGACGGTATCGACGAGCGCCGACGTTCCTTCCGCTGCAAACTTCAGCCGGCCGACGAGCCGGCCACCCTTCACCGCAACATCGTCCCAAGTGCCGATCACCTGGTTGCGGTCATGGTTGAATAACGCAATCGGATTGCTGCGGAATTCCTCGATGTCCCAACCGGCTTGCTCGATCACGTCGCCGGTCCGGTCGACGGAGCCATCGCTCATGACAAACAGATCCAGCGCGCCGTCCGGCGCTGCCGCCGATCGCTGTGCGTAGTGCATTGAAAGCCTCGAGACAAAATGCGAGCCCCGTGTCGCCCGCAGGGAGGGGACGCGCTTAAGGGAGCCCGCTAGTTACCGTATCGCCAAGAAAACCCGCCGCTGACGATTGCTGAAACGTCGATCACCGGTTCGGTCGACGCCTTCATGGTGCCTACCGCCATCACCGCCGCCTGCGCCAAGTCGATACGCCCGTAGGCGCGTGACTTATCGAGCTTGCGCGCCCCAGCCGGGTCGCGCGCTATGACGCAATTCGACATGCACCAGCGCAAGACCGGATGACCGCCGTGCCGTATCCGGCCCTCTGCCGCGAGCACCTCGAACGCCTCGATGGCCGGGCTTATGTCTTTGAAGCCCTGTCCCATCTCGACGAGCGGCAGAATTACGCCGATCTCCGTCAGCTCCTTGCGCAACAACTCAATCCGCCAGCGGTCATAAGCCACCCGCGTCAACGGCATCTTGCCCGCGACCTCGGCCAGCTCGGTCGCTACCCAGGCATAGTCGATTGCCGGCCCCGGCACCGCCTCGATCAGCCCACCCCTCACCCATGCATCGTAGGGTGCCCGATCCCGCAACGTCCGTTCCGCTACCGACGCTGCCGGTGTCCACGCCCGCGGCATCAGATGCACCACGCCGTCATTATCCTCGACGGCAAAAACCGCCGCCGTCAGGTCGAGCCGGGCCGATAAATCGATGCCGCCAAAGACCTGCCGATTCAGATCGGTGAACAGCGACTCGTTGATCGGAGCGTCCCCAAGCGCCCACATTTCCGGAGTGATAAACTGGTCCTGCATATCAGCGGCAATCCGCTGATTGAGCCGCAGATTCCGAAAGGCGCTCTCGAAGCTCGGCATACGCTTCGCCCGCGCTGCCTCATCAAATAGCACCGTCTCGTCAAGGAATATCCCGGCCGCCGGATTGCATGCCCGGATCGTCGCTTCGTCGAATGGATCGGCATCCATCGGGGCCGCCGTCAGATGCACCAAGACATTGGGATCTGTCCCAGTCAGCCCGTCGTCGATGATCTGGCTCAGCGGATGCTCGCTATCGGCCGCCTGCGTCGAGATGATGATCCCCAGCGAACGGGCTCGCTTGCCCTGCGCCGTCGTCAGGTTATCGAGCAACCTCCTATCCTTGGCCTGGGCGAGCTCGTCATAACAAAAGAACGATGGCGATAGCCCATGTCCACGCCGCGAATCCGACGAGAGAGCCTCATAAACTGAGCCTGCCCCGTCGCCCTTCTCAACCTCAAGCAACTTGTGAAAGCGCCGGATATTCACCCGGCCCCGGAACTCGGGAACCGCCTCGATAATCGCCACCATTTCCTCAAAGATGATCGAAGCCTGCGCACGATCGATGGCAGCCGAGTAACACGCTCCCCGCTGTTCGGCCTCCGGCCCCAGCAGATGGCAGAGCGTCAATCCCGCCAGCAGACCCGTCTTGCCGTTGCCCCGAGGCTGGGAAAATACCGCAATGCGAGGCTCCCGCTCCCCATAAACATCTTCAATAAACCGCCGCTGATCAGGCAGCAACGTCATCCGATCGCCTGCCAACCTGCCCTTGGTAATTGGTAAAAATTCTATGAATTCAATAACCTTCTGCGTCCTCGAAAGTCCTTTACTTTCCCAAGGAAGATTAAAAATCGGAAGACGATCGAATTTGTAATCCGCACCAGATTTTGGACCAGCCTTGCCCATTTTGCCAAATTCAACTCATTGGTGAATTAACTATTTTCAAAAGTTGGGGCCGGTATCCCGGGCGGCGGCACTGTGCTTTTTGCACAGCCCCCCCCATGTGCATCTGTCACAGTCCTGTGCATTTGTCACACCCTGTGCGCCCTGCACTATCCTGTGCGCAGTGCACAATACTGTGCGCCATGCACATAGTAAGCCGGCTTTCGGTTCCACGGATGGGCAGCGCCGGTCGGCCGCCCATCGAGGCTGGCGCCCACCGTGCCGAGCGGGCGGAAGCCCTTGCCGTGTCGCCGGTTATGGCAGGCCCAACAGAGAACCCTGAGATTGGTCGGGCTGAGGGCGAGCGTTGGGTTGTCGAGGTATGGCTTGATGTGGTCGACGACGGCTGGATGGCCGGGCACGTTGACGCGCTTGTCACAGCCGATGCATCGGCCGCCTGCACGCTGGATGGCGGCAGCACGTGCTGCCTTCCACTCCCTGGATTGGTAGAACGCGTTGACCAGACCAACGGACATGGTGGCTATGCGTCCTCGTCCTTGGGCTCGGCGTCGGGCTTGGCTGCGATGTGGCCTGCTGCAAGCGCCTTCTTCACGGCACCCTCGTCACCCGTGAAGGCGGTGCCTGCCTGCCACTGCCTACCCTTCTCGTCGGTGAAGGTGGTGGTGACGACGTATTGCTGCTTGCCCTTGTCCTGGCCCTGACCTTGCTGTGCCATTTCGCTGGTTTCCTTGTGTTGCCAAAGGCGTCAAGCCTGGACGGTGCCTGAGGAGGTTGGTCGTAAAGGGAGGGAAACGACCCAAGGATCTGCCCAGGCTCGACTAGATATAGGGCGAGCGGCTGGCTCGGCCCACAGATGTAGGGGATACCCAAATTCCACTATAGGCCTCTCTGTTTGTCGTCAAGTAGTTAGCCGTAGACGACACCCTTGCGACTGGCATGGGCGACCTTGCCGGGGGTGAGCTCACTGACGTTGTCTGTGCCCAACGGTTCGTCGTTTGCCTGGTATGCATGGCGCGATCGGCGCGGTTCCGGCCCGAACCATAGGTCGGCGAGCTTGCCTAGCGCGGCCCGTAGCGTATGGCCCGCATAGCCGATCTGCTTGAGGGTTTCGGCATTGATGATGATGCGCCAGATCATGCGGTAGTCAGGCCCGAGGCATTGCTCGGCTTGCTTGATGGTTTCTTGGGCCACGAGGAGAGCTAGAGCGGGGGTGCGGCTAGCCAGGTTCGGCGATCCGGGCTCACCTCCAAGGGTGCAATGCAGACCGCCGGCGTAGAGGGTTTCGACTGCGGCGAGGTATTTACCGGCTGCCTGCATTTCGCGATCACCGAGATGGTACATGCGCAGCAGGGCGAGGCCATCGATGACGCGTAGCACGCGGTCGGTGCCGGTGTATGGCGATGCGATGTCGACGAGCTCGACGTGCGCCCGCCTCGTTTCACGTGGAACGCGCTTAGGCATTACGGCGCCCCCTATAGGGCATTCTGGTGCCGGTTCCGACCGTTGCGAGGCTGCCGCGTAGTTTGGCTGCGGAAATGGCTGCCGGTGTTACGCCGAGCACTTCGGCCGCGATGGCTGTCGAGGGATATTCGACGCCTCGAATAATGACGGGTTTTTCGTTTCCGTAGAGGCCTTTCGTTTTACGTGGAACGCGCCGCGGCATGGCTAGGCTCCTCCGGGTTAGGTGCTGGCTCGTGATCGGGCGGCCATTGGCTTTCGAACCACCAGCCGTTCTGCTGATGCTCGGGTGACCAGATGCTCTCTCGCTTTTTGACGTTCTGCCAGGCGAGCCACTCGGGCGTGTCTCGTGCGACCCAAACCCGATTCATTTCTTTCTCTTTTTTCTCTTTCTTTAACTCTAACTCTAACTCTTTCGCGCGCGTAACGTCCGTTGAACGTCCGTTGAACGGACGTTGCCCCAGTTTCGTTGATTCTGTTGAGTTTTTTGCCCCTTTTTTTTCACGCTTCAAAAAACTTATTTTTCCAGCGTGTTTTTGTTCTTCGCGCCTTTTTGTTTGCCAAACAATTTCGGCGTGGGTCGAGCGGCTATCAAACCGGCTGTCCTCGGTCTGCTCCAACTTGCCCATCTCCAGCAGATATTCCAGCGCCTCCCAAACTCGTTTTTTGGACAGACCTGTCCTCCGCGACAGCGTGTCGAATGTCTCGCTGACTGCCCCGCCGGTTTCGTAAATGCGCAAAAGCACCGTCACGTAAATGTACGCTTGATGCGGCTGCATCCCCGCCAGGGATCCCAGCAGCGCGGTTGGAAAGCATCGAAACCAAGGTGCCCGGTCATTCGGTAGGCTCATCGCGTCACCAGCAGGTAGACGAGCGCGTGCAGCGACATGGCAGCCACCGCCAGCCATAGCTCGGGCATGTCGAAGAGGGTCATCCTCGCCCGAGCCTCTCGTCGATGTCCTCCATCCGCTCTTCGGCGTAACAATTGCGTTCCCAGTTGGCATACCATTCAAGGTGGTCCGCCAACCGTAACCGGTCTGCTCCGATTTCCTTTTGCCATTGCTGTATGAAAAGGCCGAGCGCATGCCCGAATTTATCGGGCTCCGGCTCCTTGCTCGTTTCGGTATCGAAACTAAAGGAAAAACGGCTCATCGGATGGTGCTCCCCGGCCCCACAGGGTCTCGGAGCGGCCGGGGATCTGGCTCGGCACCTCCCTGCTCACGATGGTTATCGCCGCCCTCCCATTCGCCGCACCAATCCTCGTCCGGGTCTTCAATTTGCGGCCAGTGCGGCGAAAAGCCGTGGCCAACCCAGACGTAGTTTTCGCGGATTTCTTGAGGGCTCATCTCAGCAAGTTCTGGATCGTCCCTGTCGTCGAACTTCATCAGCCAACAGAGTACTTCCGTGAGCCGATAATCGACCGGCAGCGGTGCCCGGCGATGACAGGCCGAACGATCGAAAAATCGGCAAGAACGGCAGCGACGCTTTATCCGCCCGGCGCTCATCGTTTCGGCTCCGAAACGTCGGGGCGCAGCACGTGCCATTCGCGCAGTTGCGCCTCGGCCTCGGCAAAGCCGCGCACGACGGCGTGCGAAATGCCGCGCTCGATGCACATGCCCTGAAATTCGAGTTGGTCCGGAGAAAGCCGGCCCCCGTTGCCGGCTCGCTTCAGTTCCATCCACCGATGCGTGCCGCTCGGCCCGATGAACAGAAAATCGGGAATGCCCCGCTTCAGCCCGAGGCGCTTCAGCAGGGCGCCGGTTGTCTCGGTGCGCATCTCCCCGCTCGGAATCGTGCTCCACCACCAGCCGGGCATGGCGAGCTTGCGCAGCATGTCGGCAATGGCAACATGCGTGGCCATCTCATTGGCAAACCGCTTGCGCTTGGTGCGCGGAAGCTTGTTCGCCTCGAACAGGGCGAGCTGCGCCGGCGACCATGCCACCCGCGCCGGCATCAGCGCACCTCCAGAATGGCGCGGCCGAGCAATTCCGGTATCTGCGGGACTACGGCGTTTCCGAGGGACCGCAGTCGGTCCACCCGAGCGGGTATCCCATGAGCCACTCGACCCACGTTGGGTTCAATGGACCACCAACCTCGTTGCAGAGTTGATAATTCCGGTGCCCCGTACCTGACTTCGCATCCACCACGTTCGGCGTCGGCCATTTGTTGACAGCCGTCGCCAGTCCGTCTCCACTCGTCTTGCTCGCACCCTTGCGATTGTAATTCCCGTTGATTGTCGGTGTCGGCAGCAGCCAGTTGCGCGGCGAACGACCCGCTGAGCGGAGGGCTATCGCCTTCGTGTTGCTCGCCTCCGGGGTTGGCAACAATCCAGACCCTATCCCGTCTGTGAGGGGCACCAACGGCACTCGCCGGTATGCAATGCCATTCCGCATCAAGCCCGATCTCGGCCAGGTCTCCGAGAACGGTGCCCATCCCTCGAGTAAGCAGCGCTGCCACGTTCTCCACGAGCGCGTATCGGGGTCGAACCAAGCGAATGGCTCGAAGCAACTCCCGCCAGAGTCCCGAACGGGCTCCGGCAAGTCCGGCACCGTCACCGGCAAAGCTGATGTCCTGGCAGGGGAAGCCGCCTGTAACCACATCGGCCTCGCCTTCCCTGAACTCTCTCGTAGTGATGTCTTCGGCACACGGGACATCCGGCCAGTGTTTCGCCAGCACGCGCCGGCAGAACGGATCAATCTCGCAGAAGGCGACAGTCTTGAATCCGCCCGTCCGCTCCAGCCCAAGTGAAAGGCCGCCGATGCCGGCGAAGAGGTCAAGCACGCGAAGCCGCGCCGGCATCACCAGCCGGGCTCCCCGTCCTCGGCTATCTCGATCTCGCGATCGGCCAGCCAGTCGAGGATGTCGGCGATGTCATCCATTCTCTGAATCGCCTCGTCGGCTTCGCTCATCGTCATGAAGCCCAAGGCCACTTCCCGCGGCAGTCCCCGCCGCCGATCTTCGGCTTCAAGCTTGGCCAGCCTAGCCAACTCACGACAGCGCTGCGGCGAGACCCGAAGCTCGACCAGCACGTCGCGGCCGGTCATGCGGTCACCGCCGGGCAGCGCGGTGCTGGGGCAGGGTTGCCCGGCGGCTTCACCTGGCCGTCTGGTGCCGGCTCAGGATCGGGCTTGGATGGGGATAGCTGGGCCGCCGCTCGCGTGACCGACGCGGACGCCGGCGGCCCCTCACCCGAGCAAGGGGGCGAAAGCTCGGGCTGGCCTGCAAATGGCCCCGATGGGCGAGATGTTCCAGCGGCGGTCATTGCCGCGGCTTCTCATCGTCGAGCCACGGCGCAATCTTCAGCGCCAACTTCTCCGCAAATCGGGAATTAACCAGCCCGACGCGAATGAGCAGCCGGGCGAGAAACGTCCTCTGACGAGCGACCCAAGAGGTCTTCGAGGCGGGCGAGATGGTTCCTGAGTTCGTTGAGTTCATGCTGCACAGCGCCTCCTCGCCGCTCGTCCAACGCCGCAGCAATCCGCGCCCGCTCGTCGGGATCGATCGACCGCGCCTTGCCGTACCAGATGTCGAACGCCCGCCAGTAAGAGAGCCCCGCCTGCCGCGCCGCGCGGTCTATTGCCGCCTTGATCCGATCGCCGGAAGGCCACGGCTCGGAGAGCTCGCGCAGCATGGCGGCGAGGTCAGTCACGACCGCCGCTCCCAAGGGTTTTGGGAGCGCTCCCAATGAGTTCCTGACACGCCTGTTCCATGCCGCGAACAGTTCCGCTCTTGGCGATGGCCACGGCGAGATCGCCACCACTCAGGCCAGTTATTTTCTCAATGCGCGGCCATAGTTCGCGCGGCGGAAAGCGCTTGCCGTTCTCCCACCGGGAAACGGTGCTTTTATCGACGCCCAGCCGCTCGCTGAGCGCCGTCTTGGTGAGTCCGTGCTGATCACGGAACACCGTAAGCGGATGCTTTTTCATGCATGAATGTTGCCATGACGACAACCGAAGCGCAATGCATCTTGTTGCCGACACGGCAAGCGAGGTTTGTTGGGCCGCAGGCTAGCCTCGCTGCATGGTCAACGTATTCCGATATGAAAGACGGCAGAAGGTTTATGTCCGCGAGTGGCTGCACCACAAAAAATGGACGCAACAGCGGCTGGCGAACGAAATGGGTGTTGATAAGGGCGTCATTTCCCGCTGGCTCAAGGAGCCTTGGCGCCTGAATACGGATGCGATCTCAGCAATCGCCGATGCAATGGGACTGGCCCATGCCGGCCTACTATTCCAGCATCCGGACAGCGTTCCCGACCCCAAGCAAATCCGCGAGCTACGCCAGGTCGCAGAGGCCATCCTAAGAACCACCGAATAAATAGTTGCCATATCGGCTACGATTTCGGTTGACCCTGATGTTGTCGTTATGGCAACATTCTCCCTTGAGCCGGACAACCTGCCAGCGCGGCTCCTGGGAGCGGATAGATCGTGGCCAACGTCGTAAACATCAGCACGCCGCGCAACGTTATGAGCGATGAGGAATTCGACCGCGGGTATGCCGAGCTGCTCCGCATCTACGGCGACAGCGGCAAGGAAGCCCCCATTCGCCGCGAGCAAGAGCTCGCTCGCTACTTCTATTCCAGCGGCTGGACACAGGAACATCTTGCCGAGAGGATCGGTGGATCACCAGCGCATGTTGGGAAGCGAGTCAGGTTTGGTCAGTTTTTGGATTTCTGTTCAGCCGATCAGAAATCGTTTTTGCCCACAAAAACGATAACTGAGTTTGGTTTCCGCACACTCTGGCAACAAACCGACGCGAAGGGCAACGATCGCCAGCGCTTTCAAGCCGTGCTCGACCTCCTCGCCGCCAAGGCAACGCTCGCCGCAAGCCCTAAGGCCAATCCCGCCACCGACCTTGCGAAGGACATCGCCACCAGCAGCTTTGCAGACGGCAAGTGGCATCCTGTCGAGCGTCTCGCCGAGACCTATGGCGAGACGAAAGCGATCGCCGACGCTGCTTTAGACAAAGTCGGCAAGAATAAATCCTACAAGTGCAAGCTCGAAACCAAGCCGGTAGGCAACAGCTATAAGTTCCGCCTGTTCAGGCAACACGAAGCTGTCAGCGTCACCGAGCTTGTCGAAAAACTCCGCCCCCTCGTCAAGGATCTCCTTGAGGAAGGCAAGAAAGGCCCGGCCCGGATTTCCGGAATGACGGTGACCGTACTTGCCAACCGCCTAGGAAAATTTCTCGACGAATGGTGCGAGTAGCCCCGCACTGTTGCGTGCGCCAACATCGCCAGGGCTGTCTCTATCCTTGTCGCACGGAAGACCGAAAATGGAAAAAGAGGAACGTTATTTCGAGTTGATGTCCTCGACCACCATCCCCCTGACCAAGGAACTGGTGGCCGAGTTTGCCAAGATGGAGCCATCACCAACCGAGCGCGGCTTGCACCGCCCCCGGTTGATCGACCTCAAGGAGAAGTTCGACAATGGCCTGACCGTTCCCTTCCTCTGGGCCACGGCCGAATGTAATGGCAAGCAATACCGTATCAATGGCCAGCACAGCGTGACCGTGCTGAAGCAGGCGAACGGCAAATTCCCAGAAGGCGTAACGGTCCACCGCGACCACTATAAATGTGAGACCGAAGACGGACTGATCATGCTGTTCCGCCAGCATGATCCGCGCGGGTCGGGCCGCTCGCCCGGTGATGTGGCCGGCACCTATCAGGGCTTCGAACCGGACCTGATCAACGTTCCAAGGCCACTCGCCAAACAGGCCATCGAGGGCGTCGCTTGGTACCTGAAGGAAGTCGAGGGACTCGCCCCGCGCAAGGGTGACGATCGTTATGGGTACTTCCATAACGACCAGTACCATCCGTTCCTGCATTGGGTGGCCGGGATCTTCTCGGTCAAAACGCCCGAATTGCGCCGAGTGCAAATCCTCTCGGCCATGTTTGGCACGTGGAACGCCAATCAGGAGGAAGCAGAGACCTTCTGGGACGAAGTGGCGCGTGGTGGCGACGCCAGCAGCGAGGATGCGCCGACCAGCAAGCTCGATGCTTGGCTGAAGGCGACCCAGGCCAAGGAAGTGAAGGTTAAGCCCGCACCTTTGTACCAGGGATGTATCTTTGTGTGGAACGCCTACCGGCGTGGCGACACGAGCTTGAGGCAAGTCAAAGCTGATATGTCCAAAGGCTTCCACGACATCGCTGAGTAAGGCTGGCCGCCTGCGGCGCGGCATTCCAGGGAGGGACAGCGCCGCGAAAAGCCTGGGCTCCGGTGCGTATCAGTGTCCGTCGCCGGAGCCCATTTCTGACAATCGAAGGGGTCGAAAATGGACGTATTTCTTGGGTTCGTCGTCATCATAGGTTTTTTCGCGCTCTATCTGTTGCCGAGTATCGTTGCGCGAAAACGCCGTCATCCTAATGAGACAGCCATCGTCGTCTTGAATGTCCTGGCCGGCTGGACGTTCATCGGCTGGGTCGGTGCCTTGGTATGGGCATGCGTTAATCAGCCTGCGGCCGCGGCGATCAACGCATGACCGCTTCGCCTGAACCCGACGCGGAGGAGCTATGCGCCCGCCTGCGCGCGCATCTCGCCGAGGTGCTGCGGCTGCTCGGCCAGCCCCTGCCCGTTGCTCAGTCAAGCCTGCTCAGTTTCGAGCAAGTGAGCAGGACGCGCCGGCAGGCCATGCGGGCGCAGCGCCGCAACAAGCGGCTGGCGGTGTCGCCATGACCTTGCTCGTGAGCGAGGATCTGCTCACCGAGCTCGATGCGCTGCGCAAGCTGATCGAGCGCCTCGACCACGAGATCGAGCGACTGCGTCGGCAATTAGCGCGCACCGAGCAGGCGGCCCGCTGGGCCGTGGGGCCGCGGCCGCGCGACGATGACGACGGCAGCGACTGAGGATGCTGATGAACTGGAGCCAAGTCGACCTGACGACAATCCCGAGCGGGTATAGAGCCATGCTCTTCGCCTATGTCGAGCATGGCCGCGAACCGCCCTCGATCTGGCTGACCGCCATCTTGTGCAACGACCTGCTCGGCGTGCTGGAGCACAGCCCAACGACCCGCGACCGCGGCATCCCCGACGCGATGGAAGTGCTGAACCTGTTGCAGGCGGCGCCGATGGAATGCTGGGGCAGTCGGGAGAAAGTGCATCGCTGGATGAATGGCGGCGGGCTGCGCGGCCAGATCCGTGCGGACGCGAGGCTCCAATGAATTTCCCGATACACGAGTTCGTCGACACTGGTCGGATAGAGACGACCGACTGGCACGGTCCATGTCGCGTATGGCAATCCGATGAAGAGGATTACATTCGGATTTACTACACGAGAATCCCATTGCCCCAGCTTTTCAGCTTTCCGCATGTAAAGCGGTTCAAAGGCACGCTGGCCGATTTCGAGTCGCTTTCGCCCCATCATGACGTCGTCATGATGCAACTTTGCGAAAAGCCTCGCCCAAAGCGAGGTCGTGTCAAATGACCATCGAGACCTACCCCATCACCGATCGCGCCTCCTGGCTGGCCATGCGCCAGCAAGACGTGACAGCGAGCGCCGCGGCCGCCCTGCTCGGTGCGCATCCCTTCATGACCGCCTATTCTTTGTGGGCTGAGAAGACCGGCGCACTCGTGCCGACCGGCGAGATGACGGCGGCAATGGAACGCGGCACCGAACTCGAACCGCTCGCGGTCAAGCGGCTCGCCAAGCTGTGGCCAGACTGCCGCGTCCGGCAACCGAACACCTATTTTAGAGATCCGGAGGCGCGGCTTGGCGCCACCCCCGACTGCTTCGTCCAATGCCCCGGCGACCAACTCGGCGTGGTGCAGATCAAAAGCGTCGAGCCGAGCCTCTTCCGGCAGAACTGGCTGCGCGACGACGGCACGATCGAGCCGCCGATGTATGCGACGATACAGGTCATCATTGAAGCGCATCTGAGCGGCGCCAAACGGGCCGCTGTCGCTGCGCTGGTCATCAGCCACGGCATCGAGCTGCATACGGTCGACGTGCCGATTCACCCCGGCATCATCGAGCGCGTCCGCGCCGAGGTCGCCGCCTTCTGGCGCATGGTTGAAAGTGGGCAGCGGCCCGACCCGGACTACGGCCGCGACGCGGGGCTGATCGAGACGATGTACGCGCCGAGCCAAGAGCAGATCCTCGATCTGTCGCGAGTGAATCACCTGCCCGAACTGCTCGACCAGCGGGCCGAGCTCAGCGACCGCCGCAAGCACGACGAGGCGCGACTGCGCGAGATCAAGGCCGAGCTCCTGACGCTCCTCGGCGAGCATTCGCTGGCGCGGCTTGCCGATGGCCGGATGCTCTCTGCCAAGCGCGTGCAGCGCGCCGCCTACACCGTCGCCGCATCCGAATATATCGATCTCCGTATCAGGAAAGGGCTCGCCACATGACCGAAGCGACCGTCGAGGAGCGCATCAGCGCCCGCATTGACCAGGGTTCCGCCAAGGAAATTGCCGTCCGCGGCGATGCCGGCGGCCTCGCCTTTACCAACGCCGCAGAAATGATGGAATTTGCCAAGATGCTGGCGGTCTCCGGCGAGATGATGCCGAAGCACTTGCGGGGCAAACCGGGCGCGTGCTTGGGAATCGTCATCCAGGCATACGAGTGGAAACTCAGCCCGTATCAGGTCGCGAACAAGTCCTATTTCGTGAACGACAGGGTCGCGTATGAGGCGCAGCTTGTCGCTGCCGTGGCACTCCAGCGCGCGCCCATCAAGGGGCGACCAAAATATGAGTACAAGGGGTCGGGCGATGCCTTGGCGTGTCGGGTGTCGGTCGAGATGACGGAGGGCGGGTCGGTCGATTACGAATCGCCGCCGCTCGGCCAGATTAACCCGAAAAATTCACCGCTTTGGAAGAGCGATCCACGACAGCAATTAGGTTATTACAGCATTCGCGCCCTCTGCCGGCGGCATTTTCCGGACGTGCTGCTCGGCATTTATGCCCGCGACGAGCTCGAAGGCTCGCCGCAGATCGGTCCCGATCGGGCGCGAGACGTGACGCCCGCCCGCCCATCGCTCGCCGAGAAGCTGGACGCCCTGGCCACAATTTCACCTGATGACGAGATCGACGCGGAGACCGGGGAAATACTGTCCTCGATGGCACAGGTAAGCCCGCTGGCGAGCCCTGAGCCTGCGACGGTATCCGACGCCACCCCGAGCGAGGAAGCCGCTCCAGCGGCCCCCAGGGCGAAGCGCGGCGCCAAGCCGGCCGAACCGGAAGAGGGTGTCTGATGCCAGAACGGATTGGCGATGCACCGATCGAGCCAAAGCTCATCGAGCTTCTGAACAGGACGGCGAGCGGCCTGGATAAAATATTCAACGGCGACGCCAAGGGAGCCGACAAGAAGACAGGCTTCCTGCTGCTGGTCTTCCCCTTCGAAGGCCGGGAAGGCCGTTGCAACTATATCTCCAATGCCGCGCGCGAGGACGTGCTGACGCTGCTCAAAGAGCAAGTGGCGCGGTTCGAGGGGCAACCGGAGATGAAGGGGCGTGCATGAAGTGCGCCCTCCCCACCACCGAGCCGGCCAAAGCGGAGGAGGGATTGATGGAGTGGCAGCCGATTGAGACAGCGCCGAAGGACGGAACGTGGGTACTGCTTTGGTGGCCGCATTTGCACCATGCCCCTCAGACTGGGCAATACTCCTATGGCTGGCACTGCCACGTTCCGTCCTTCGCTGATGAAGGCCCTGGCCCGCTTAACTGGATGCCACTTCCAGTCCCACCCACCACCGAGCCGGCCAAAGCGGAGGAGGCGCAGTGAAGGAACCGGTAGACCACATTCTGCGTCCTCGCCTGCCTTGGCGGGAGGAATCGTCCATCACCGAATGCGGCTATGACGGGTCTAAGGTGAGGGCAATAACCCGAGAGGAGTTCTTTCAACGGCTGAAGGATTTCGGCCAACAGCGCACGGCCCTGCTGACATGCATGACGTGTTCCGACACGGCGAGGAGATGGAAGACGTGGGAGGATGATCCGCGTCAGGCTCTCGAAAGAGAAATCACGTGGGAGTGGGGCGGCGGTTATAGAGCCAGGACCGACCGAGGTTTTCGGCTTCGGGATGAGCTTACCGCCATCGCGGCTCTCATCGATGCGCATCATACCGAGTTCGCCAAGATGGTGACGGCAATCGAGCAACGCAGGGAATGGCTGGAGAAGAAAGCGGCGCATAGGAAATGACCACCCGCACCACCGAGCCGGCCAAAGCGGAGGAGGAGCGGTGAGCTACTGTCGTTGGTCAAGTGATGGCTGGCGTAGCGATGTCTACTGCTATGAGGACGTAAAAGGCGGATGGACAACCCATGTTGCCGGCCTCAAGCGCGTTGGGCTCGACACTCTAATACCGATCGATCCAGACCTTTTAGACCTCACGGCCGAAAATGCTACCGAATGGACGATGGCTCACAGCGCCTTCATGAGAGCCCTCGAAAAACTAGAGATGGCTCCAATTGGGCTCCCACACGATGGCGAGACCTTCAGGGACCCTACCTTAGAGGCATTCAAGGCCCGGCTGGTGATGCTGCGTGACGAAGGATACCACGTGCCAGCCGACGTGTTCGAAGCCATTGACGAAGAACTCGCCGCCACCACCGAGCCGGCCAAAGCGGAGGAGGCGTAAGGCGATGCCACGGCTCGTCAGCGAAAAGACCGCTGCCGAACAGCTCGGGCTTGAGCTGGCGACCTTCCGCCATTGGGTGCGGACAAACCGCTTGCCCGGCCCCATTCCGGATTGCGACAAGTATGACATGAAGGCGATCGACGCCGCGCTCGACAGGATCTCCGGCCTCGGCGCCCCGGAGAATGCGCTCGACGCCTGGATCATCCGGAAGAAGACCCGTGCGGGTTAAGCTGAAGGGTGTTGTGAGCATCCGCCGGAAGCTCGCGACCGGCGACATCATTGTCTACCATTACGCCTGGCGAGGCGGCCCGCGGATTGCCGGCGAACCCGGATCGCCGGAGTTCCTGGCATCCTGGCAGGCCGCGCTGAAATCCCGGCGCACGCCCGATCCCGAGCTCTTCAAGGCGCTGATCGAAGCCTACAAGGCCTCGGCCGCCTTCGACAAAATCAGCGACCGTACCCGCGACGACTACCGCAAGCAGCTCGCCCGTATCGAGATAGCCTTCGGCGACCTGCCACTTGCGGCGCTCGACGACCCGCGCGTGACCCGCCAGTTCCTGGCCTGGCGCGATTCGATGCGTGCCAGCCCGCGCCAGGCCGACTACGGCTGGACCGTCCTGATGCGGGTCATATCCTGGGGACGCGACAACGGCCTGACTGCGTATCGGCCGCCCGATCGGGTCGAGCGCCTCTATACCGGCGACAGCGCCGAGATGATCTGGCGGGAGGAGCACATCGCCGTCTTCCTGCCGAAGGCGCCGCAGCCCGTGCAATGGGCGTTGATGCTGGCGATCGAGACCGGCCAGCGCCAGGGCGATCTGCTGCGTCTGCCCTGGAGCGCCTATGACGGCACGTTCATCACGCTGCGCCAGTCGAAGACGGGCCGGCCCGTGACAATCCCGGTGACGAAGCGATTGCGCGCCGTGCTGGACACAATCCCGCGGATCTCACCGGTCATCCTGACGAGCGATGCGAAGCGGCCCTGGCGCCCGAACGCCTTCCGGCAGGCCTGGCAGCGCGCATCGAAGCGGGCGGGTATTACCGGGCTGACGTTTCACGACCTGCGCGGCACCGCGGTGACGCGGCTATCGGAGGCAGGCTGCACGCCGCAGGAGATCGCAACGATCACCGGCCATTCGCTGCGCGATGTCGGCGCCATCCTCGACCGCTATTCAGCGCGGACGACGAAGCTCGCAGTAGCCGCGATCGCCAAGCTGGAACACTCTCGGAAAATGGAGGGATGATGATACCGCCCGAGGTGGAGCAGCTGTGCCAGGCGGAATTGGAGCGGCTGCATCGGGAATTTAATCAGGTTGGTCCTGCTTTCAAACACCTGGTCATCAATGACGCCTTGCGAATTTGTGGCATGTACCACCTGCCGCTGCCTGAGTGGGTTGAGGCTGAGCCGATCCGGAACGCGGTGAAGGCCCGCTTCTCTCCGGAAGCAATAGCGCTGCATCGCGATCGAAAGCTGGCTTATGAGCGCCGCGCGAAAATTCACGAGGCCAAGGCTGCGGGCCTGACGATCAATGAAATCGCCGCACGCTTTGGCGTCTCCCGCGCCCGCGTCTATTCCATTCTTAAGAAGCCGCTCAAAGCCCGAACGGCGAACGAAACGACGACCCAGATGCAAAATGAAATGCGAAACGCGCCTGGGCTAAAGAGCTAAGTGTTTGAGGCCTCGCCCGGAATCGAACCGGGGTGCACGGATTTGCAGTCCGTAAGTTTCGCAACAAAAGCAATGGCTTAGCTACAAACTATTCGGTTTGACCCTAACGGAATCATTGGGTTATTGGCCAGAAAACAAAACGGAATCACGTGATCGGCACGCCCGGCCCGATGATGCGCCAGGTTGGAGCGCCGAGCAGCAACGCCGCGATCATGTAGAGCGCGATCAGCCCGACGATAATCAAGAATGCCCGCTGCACCTGCTGCGGCGGCGCCATGTTGAACAGCGAGAGCATCCACACCGCTAGCGCGCCGATCAGGATCAGGATGCCGACGACGATGGCAATGTTGATGATGCCGAGAATCAGGCCGGCGATGCTCATGGCTTCATTCCTTCCGCGATATGGGGCCGTGATCGCTGCCGCCAGCGATGCACGTTTCGAGAACCGACATGATCTGCGTCCGGCCCTGCGATGCCTGTTCGGTAACCCTCAACATCGCGTAACCAGTCATGGAGATCAGCGCGATGTTGAGGATCACAACGAGCAACATCGCGGGCGAGCCGGTGAAGCCATTGACGACCTTCTCCACCGCCTTGCCGGTCGCCTCGATCATGTGACCGTCACAGTCTCCGGCCCGATTGGCACGGCACCCATATCTCCGTTGGCGCTCTCGATCGTCAGCCAGTAATCCCACGACCCCGGCCTGACCGTATCGGTCCACGTCTCAAGGTGCGCGTCCTCCCGCTTGTAGCGATACCGCGGCCCGCTCACCTCGATGGCATTGGCGAAGCCGGCGCCGCTCACCGCCCGCCAGACGCGGCCGCAGTACATCGGCGGCAATCCGCCAGCGGTCGTATGCACGTCATCGAACGTCCACGAGCAGCTCGCCGAACGCGCCCCGCCGACCACAGCAAAGTCGGTCGGGTCGTTGCATGCCACGCCCGCATCGATGACGTAGTCGGACGGCGGCAGCGGCTTCGGCCGCGTGCCCTCTTCGGTCGTTTCGTCCCAGTCGTAGGCGGCCGGATCGCATGAGCGGATGGCGAGTTGCATCCCTGTGAAGTTTTCGAGGAGCGTCATCCCCGGATCGATCCAGAACGGGCCGCCGTCCACGTCGTCGCCGGTAGTCTCCGACCAGAGCAACGTAATATTCTGCTCGCCGATGACGTGCCCGCCGTAGAAATTGGTCGTGAGGCTGCCGATAAAATCGGGATTATCGTAAGCCGAATAAATCTTGGCGAGCCGGCGCGCCTGCGAAAACGACGGGACGGTCGTCAGGTCGAGCTGATTCCGCAGCACCTTGCCCGCGACATACTCGTCGTCGTCCACCCGCTGCCAGGCGTCGCATTCCTGTTCCGCGTAGCCATGGTCTGGCGAGAGGTATCGAATGTCGGCCTCGTTGTACCTTGTGAAGGCATCCACGCCCGCGCGCGTCTCGGCCTGTAAGATGTGGCCCTTGCTGGCATCGATGGTCACTGCCGGCGCCGTCCACGTGCCGCCGCGGATGCCCCATACGCCCGAGCTCCCGACCTTCACCAGATGCCCATCACAGGCGAGCCGGAGCCGCCCTAGAACGTCGGTGCGGGGTTCGGCGAGGGATACCTGCGTCGCCACCCGATAGCGCTTCTCCGAGGCTCCTATCCAATTCAGCGGAACGAGCTCGTCGCACAGGTCCGCCATGTCCTCGAACGAGGGTAGATCGAAGCGATCGAAGCCGAGCCCGTAGCCATTTTTGTTGGCGGCACACCAATCGAGGATGCATAGCGCCGGGTTATCCGACCACATCCACGTCGTTTCGTCGTCCGGATCCTGGCCGCTGTCGCGCGGGTCATAGACGCGGCGGCCCCTAATCAGTGCTTTGAACGTCGGCTCGCCCTGCGGATATGCCTCGCCAAAATCTTCGCTGTTGGTGCCGTGTGCCCCGATCACCGCGTAGGCAATCCCGCGCAGCCTGTGGTCGGTCGTCCACATATCTGGAAACTGACTCATCAGGAACGCATCGGCCGCCTGCGCGGCCGTCCCGTCATGCGTAAAGATCTGCATCTTATCGACGCCCGCCTGATGAAACGGCCCGTTCGTCACCCAGCCCGAACCATCCGGCACGCAGATGCGATTATCGCCGTACAGGGTTTCCCAATTATCGATTTCGCCCTCTGCGACCGTGATGACCTTGAACAAGCCGGGACTGATGGCACCGACCTGTTTTTTCTTGAAGACACACGGCCCGGAAACAGCCAGGCGCCCATAAACAAACGTTCGCGGCGGGATGGATTGCTGCGTCTCGACCTGGCCGCCAGATGGTTTTGGTGGCTTCGGCTTCGGCATGAGCAGCGAAGCACCAAGCGACAACCCGACGCTGAGCCCGATCTTGCCGATCGAGGCGCCGAGCCCTGCGGTAATGCCGGTCGTGGCCGCGCCCGCTAACGGTGCCGCCGCTAATGCCGAAGTGCCGAAGGCGTTTGCTGCGATCCAGGCAAACGGCAGAGCCAACGCCTGCGGCAATCAAACCTCCCAGGCCGCCACGATGGCCGCCAGCTTTATCTGTCGCTCGATGATGCCGCGCTTGCCCGCCATGAGCACCATTGGCCCGGTCAGCACGCCGCCTGTCAGCCCCTGCGGCGACTCGACGATGACGACATCGCCGCGCATCGGGATCGGCGACCTCTCAATACCTACACCGCCGAGGCACCTATCAAAGTGCGCGATGATGCCGCCGCACCCTTTCAGAATCAGCGAGAGCTCGGCCTCGGTGCTGTAGCGCCCGCGCCATGCCGCAGCCGGATCGACGCCACGCACGAACCACACCCAGTCAGCGCAGAACATCCCGCAGTCCGAATGCCCCCAGCAGAACGACCGTTCGGCCGCCAGCTTTCGGAACTCGGCGAACGTCTCAGCCGGAATCACTGAAGTCCGGCCAATCGCTTCGCTGCCCGTAAACCAGGTCCCCTACGTATTCCAAGCCGCGGTCGCCGGGGAAGAGCTCCTTCTGGTCGGCATGAGACCAGTCTTGATAAGCTGCCGTATTAAGCCCGGTCCATTCGGACTCGCTGCTCAACGACACCGAGGCGGCGCCCGGCCCCTGGATCGAGAAGCCGATCACGTCGAGAAAGCGTCTGTCGAGTTCATAAAAATCGCCGACCGGCGCGAGCGTGCCGTTGTCGAAAAACTGCAAATAGATGACCTGGCTGAGCCCATGCACGCTCGGCATTGTGCGCGCTTCGGTAACGAAAGCCGGATCGACGCCCGACAGCGTCATGGTCAGCCCTGGCGCGGCATCGTCGCCACCGAAGGCGAGCGCGCCGAGCTTCACCAGCTCACCCGTACCAATCCAAGTGTGACCGGCGAGGCTGATCTCCCCGAGCCCCGTCCAATTGCGCGAGGTCGTCGCGTTGAATTCGTTCTGCACAAACAGCGCCGCGTGAACAGTGTGCCCCTCGGCGATTGCCTCGATGACCGAATCGAAGAAGCCAGCCATTCACCACGCCTCGACCAAGGACAGATCAAGCGTGGCGTAGCGCATCACGTCGAGCAGGATCGGCATTGAATCTTCCGTGAGGTTCATCTCACACAGCGCGTCGTCCCAGTGGACGGTATCGCCGATGTCGGCCGCCACCCGCAGCGGCGGCTGGAATGTCATCTGATAGTGCGATCCGCTAACGTGCGTGATGTCGATGGCGATGTAGACCCGGTTGCTGCTGGCGATCCCGAAGTGGCGGCCATGCTCGGGCGCCGGCCCGGTCGTGAGCGTGACATCGATTGTCGTGGCTCGCATGGCCGCCGCTAGCAGCACGTTGCCGGTGCGGCCCTTCTTCGGTTCGAAGATAGGCATAAGAACCGAGTTTGCCTTGCCGCGCAGTTTGGCAATCATTCGGCGGGCGTCGCCGATCTCAGCGGCATTGCGCAGCGGTATGCTCCATTGCGCCCGCTGCCGCGCCGAAAGCGTGAAGATGTTCTGTTCCTGACCGTTCTGTGCCACGCCGCCGCTGCGGCTTGGATTTTCCAGCCACATGCCGCCGGCGATTGGGTCGGGAAAATTCCAGCCGATGGCCGTCATCTAGCGGCCTCCCGGCCGGCGCCGGCTGTGGTCACCCGCCTCGACCACGGCGTCGCGCCCGCCCTGGCGCGCGACGGCGTGCGTAGTTGTAATGAACAAGGGGCTCGGGTCGACCGTCACCCGGTTATGCACGGCGACAGCCTGGCCGCCACGCCCGCCGCCGAGCCCGCCCATGCCGGGCATGCGGATGTTGACAGGGATACGCCGCCCATCCGGCAGCGGCACGTAAGCTTCCGGCCGGCTGCCCTCGCCAAACATCGCGAGCTGCGGCGAGTTGGCGACACCGCCTCCCGCGTAGCGCCGCAGCGGCATCGGTCCACGGCTGGTCATCACGCCGCCGCCAGCAAGGCCGGTGATGGCACCGATAATACCGCCACCGACATCAGGGAAAATGGCGTTGAGCGCGATGTCGAGCAGCCGGTCGGCAACCTTCTGGAGCGCGTTGGCGAGCGCCTCGGCCGGCTTTACCCCGTGTTCCAAATCTTGGATGAAGCCGCCGACCAAATCGCGGTTGAAGGCCATGCTGTCACCGATGGCGTCGGTCTGCTTTTTCATTTCGTCGGTCACTTCACCCGACTTTAAGGCGCGATCAAAAACGAGCTGGTTGCGCTCCTCCTCAAGATCATTCAGCCGCTTGAGCTCTTTCTCCTCTGCCTCCTTCGATTCCTTTGCCGCCTTCTCAGCCGCCTGTTTCTGTTCCTCGATCTGCTTTTCCTTCGCCTTGATCTGCTCCTCCAGAACGTCCCCGGCGGGCGTATCGCCGAGCGCCACGCGCGCCTCGCGCGCCCGCCGCTCCGGATTGGCAGGCAGCGCCATGATGGATGAGGCAATCGCCCCCGTGTCGAGCGTTTTCGCGGCTGTGACAACCGAGCCGGGCAACCGCCCATAATTGTAGGCGACCGAGGTCAGGGCTGCTTGCGCACCGGGCGTCAGTGCCTTGAAGATATCCGGGCCAATCTGCTTCTCGATGATGTGCTGAAACTCGACGATGCGTCGACTCAGGTCGCGCATGGCATCGGCGACATCGACCGTGGACGACGCCGTGACCTTGGAAATTGCATTGACGCCAAACACACCGGTTGGTTTCGTCATCGTGTCGGAGCCAAAGCCGATACGCCAAGCGTTCACGTCCCAATACGCCTTGCTACGGAAGCCCTCCTCCTTGGCGATCAGTCGGGCGGCTTGGTCGACCGAACTCGCCCCCGCCCCACCGGCCCCGC
>Ga0157380_10000190_pt1 | contig 35831 bp, 32 predicted proteins | sample S35metaG_FD_119757 | JGI IMG/M metagenome (GOLD analysis project Ga0157380, IMG submission 119757) | Switchgrass rhizosphere microbial communities from Kellogg Biological Station, Michigan, USA - S3-5 metaG | ecosystem: Host-associated > Plants > Roots > Rhizosphere > Soil | place: USA...
GTGCTGACGATGTCCATCTTCGCTGCGGTACTCGCATTCCTGTTTACCTTGCTCGGTGGTGGCGGCGGCGGTGGCTGGAGCAGTGGCCGGCGCGGAGGCTTCGGAGGCGGCTTCGGCGGGTTCGGTGGAGGAGGCTTCGGTGGTGGCGGTTTCGGCGGAGGCGGTGGTGGTGGCTGGAGTGGCGGCGGCGGAGGGTTCGGTGGCGGTGGCGCCTCCGGACGCTGGTGATGGCCATGAATTTCACACGCGCTCTGAAGCATCTGCTCGCTCCAGCTTGGATGGTGCGACGCGTATTCAGCGACGCCGAACTCACTGCGATCGAACAGGCGATTCGCGAAACCGAAGCGCAGCAGGGCGGTGAAATCCGCGTCGCCGTCGAGGGCAACATGGCTCCCGCCGAACTATGGCGAGGCGTTACGCCGCGCGAGAGGGCCGTCCAGGTATTCGCTCAGCTCGGTGTGTGGGACACGGAAGCGAACAACGGCGTGCTCATCTATCTCTCGTGGGCGGATCGCGACGTGGAGATCGTCGCTGACAGAGGCTTCAATGGAGCCGTCGGCGCCGAGGAATGGGCCGCGGTGTGCGCGAGCATGGAGAAGCTGTTCGCACAGAATCAGCCACAGCAAGCCATGATCGAGGGCATTCGCGCCGTCGGTAAATTGATCGCACGCCATTTCCCGGCAGCGGATCGCAACGAGCTGGCCGACCGGCCAGTGATGCTCTGATAGCGAACTCGTCAGTGGGTCAGAGGATCTGGTTTCCGGTTCTCAACAGTTGACTGCTGTACACTCGCCTCATCGGGCTCGATTTGGTAATAATGCCGGCATGAATCTATCGATCCCGCGCTCTGTTCCGGTCGCCCGCCGTGTCGCAATGAGCCGACTGACGTTGCTGGCGCTCGGTGGCTTGATCCTCGCCGGTTGCCAGTCGATTCCCAAAGTGCAGCCCGTGGCCGAGCCGACACCGCCGCCGCCAGTCATCCAGGAGCCGGTGGCGACTCATCAATTCCAGATCGATCCCGAGAACGACGGCGTGGTCGGCGAACTGCAGGTGACGAAGGTCGAGGGCGAGGATACGTTTTCGGATATCGCGCGCCGCTTCAATCTAGGTTACGAAGAACTCGTGCGTGCGAATCCCGGGATCGATCCCTGGTTGCCCGGCGAAGGTCGCGAGGTCGTGCTGCCCACGCAGTATGTGTTGCCGAATGCGCCCCGCGAAGGACTGGTCATCAACCTCGCCCAGCTGCGCGTTTTCTATTATCCCAAGGTGAAGGAAGGCGAGCCGGTCACCGTCATCACGCATCCCATCGGCATTGGCAAAGTGGGCTGGTCGACGCCCGAAGGCTCGACCAAGGTGATCAGCAAGACCAAGAATCCCACGTGGTTCCCGCCTGCGTCGGTGCGCAAGGAGCATCGGGAAGCGGGCGATCCGTTGCCGTCGAAAGTACCGCCCGGTCCCGACAATCCGCTGGGCGATCGCATGATGACCTTGGGCTGGCCCAGCTACCTGATCCATGGCACCAATAAACCCTATGGCGTCGGCATGCGTTCCAGCCATGGCTGCATTCGTTTCTATCCCGAAGACATCACGCAGCTGTACGACGACATTCCCGTCGGCACCAAGGTGACAGTGGTGAATCAGCCGCTGGTGCTCGGCTGGCATCGTGATGCGATGTACCTGCAGGCATTTCCGGTACTGGAAGACGATCAGCGCGAACATCCGGCCGGCGCCGATGCCGTGCTCAAAGCAGGCATCTCCGAAGAGATGTGGCAGCGAGTGAAGGCCCACAACGTCGCTGTCGACCTGGATCTCGTCAACAAACTCGTCGAGAAGCCCCGTGGCATTGCCATCCCGGTTTCGCGTCGCGGCCTGACCATGGACAAGTTCGTCTATGCGTCGCGGCACGTCGAGAATCGCTTGCCCGAGGGCGCCAACTGGAATGGCAAGGAAGAACTGCTGGTCAGCGAGGAGCAGTTCCAGGCGACGCGTACTGGCACGATCCTGCCAAACGAATCGGCTCCGAAGAAAGCGGTGAAGGCGACACCGAAGAAGAAGCCGGCCGCCGCTCCAGCCACTGCCGCAGCCCCGACCGCAAAGGCTGGGCAGGCCTCGAAGCCGGTACCGCTCGAGGCCTCTCTCGACGTCGAGCGTGCAACGCCGCCGAAGAAGCAGCCGGCAGGTGCGGGAGCTGGATTGAAAGAGTGAACACTCGTCGCTGCCGCGACGAATGTCCCCCATGTAACGTCACCGTCACGATATCGCCATAGTCTGCCGCCGCCGTTGGCATTGCGGAGGCAGCATGCGGATATTGATGGTGTCGGACGTCTATTTCCCGCGCGTCAATGGAGTGTCCACCTCCATCCAGACCTTTCGCCGCGGCCTGCATGCAGCCGGTCATGAGACTGTTCTCGTCGCGCCGAGCTATCCGTCAGGCAATCCTCCCGCCGACGACGCAATCCGAGTTGCTTCCCGCTACCTGCCTCGCGATCCGGAAGATCGGCTGATGAAGCCCTCCGCCGTGCGCGAGCTGATACCGCAACTGCGCGATCGGCACTTCGACCTGGTCCATGTGCAGACGCCGTTCGTCGCTCACTATGAAGGCGTACGCATTGCACGAGCGCTGAATCTGCCGGTCGTCGAGACTTATCACACGTACTTCGAAGAGTACTTGCATCACTACATACCCATGTTGCCTCGGGCGCTGATGCGTTATCTGGCGCGCCGCTTCACCCGATCCCAGTGCCGCATGCTCGACGCAATGGTCGTACCGTCCAGCGCGATGGAGCAGGCGTTGCAGGCCTACGGCGTGGAGTGTCCCATGCACATCATTCCGACCGGCATGGAGATGGAGCGGTTCGCCGGCGGCGACGGCGCACGTTTTCGTGAACGACTCGATATTCGCCCCGGCCAGCCGGCGCTGGTCCACGTCGGCCGCGTCGCCCATGAGAAGAACATCGATTTCCTGTTTCGCATGTTCGCGCTGGTGCTCAAGGAGCAGCCCAACGCGATCCTGATCGTCGCGGGAGAAGGACCGGCGCTGCCGCATTGCAAGGCCTACGCTGCGTCGCTCGGCTTGACGGCGAACATGCGCTTCGTCGGCTATCTGCAGCGCGACACCGAACTGCTCGATTGCTACAAGGCCGGAGACCTGTTCGTGTTCTCATCCAAGACCGAGACGCAGGGCCTGGTGCTGCTGGAGGCGATGGCGCTCGGTACCCCGGTGGTATCGCTGGCTTACATGGGCACGGCGGATATCGTGAATGTCGAACGCGGCGCCCGCGTCGCACCGGAGAACGAAGCGGAGTTCGCGCGGATCGTGCTTCAGCTGCTCAAGGATCCAGCCAGGCGCGCCGAACTCTCTCAAGAGGCGCGGGCTTATGCGGCAACCTGGTCGTCGGACGCCATGGTCTCCCGCTTGCTCACGCTGTATCGAAGTGTCGTCGCTGCTGGACCTGTCAGTAAAAACCCCGCCGATAGGAACAGACTGGCATCATCGCCCGTATAGGTAGCAACCGATACGCGTACGGCGCGTGGGGCTGGCGATCAGGGTCGGCGAGGAGAGCAACAATGCGTCTGGGTCGTGAGAGCAGCAACATCGAAGATCGTCGTGGCGTTCGCTTCAAAGGCGCCGGCGGCATCGGGATAGGGACGATCGTGCTGGCGTTGGTCGCCGCCTATTTCGGCGTGGATCCCAGCGTGATCCTGCAGCAAGGTCAACAGCAGGGCGGTCAGCAGGTCCAGGAGCCCTACCAGGAATCGGCGGGAGAGGCGCAATCGCGTCAACTGGTCTCGCAGGTGCTCGCCGATACCGAGGACGCTTGGGGACAGATCTTTTCGTCCAGCGGGCGCACTTACGAACAACCGAAGCTGGTGCTGTTCAACGGCGCCGTCGAATCAGCTTGCGGCTTTGCGCAAGCAGCAGTCGGTCCCTTCTATTGCCCGAGCGATCACCAGGTGTACATCGACCTGTCGTTCTACGACGAACTGCGCACCCGTTTCGGCGCTTCCGGCGATTTCGCCCAGGCCTACGTGATCGCGCATGAAGTCGGCCATCACGTGCAGACCCTGCTAGGCATCTCCGACAAGACACAAGCGGCGCGCGCCCGGGCGAGCGAAGTGGAGGCGAATGCTATTTCCGTACGCACGGAGTTGCAGGCCGACTGCTTCGCCGGCATCTGGGCGCATAACGCCGATCAGTCGCGCAAGGTTCTCGAAGCGGGCGACATCGAAGAAGGATTGAACGCGGCGGCCGCCATCGGCGACGACCGCTTGCAGAAGCAGGCTCGCGGCTACGTCTCGCCCGAGTCGTTCACGCACGGCAGCTCCGAACAGCGCGTGCGTTGGTTCAAGCGCGGCTTCGAGTCCGGGTTGATGGAGTCCTGCGATACGTTCGGCGCCCGCCAGCTGTAGGTCTGGGGACACTGCTCGCGACAGCGTGCTGTGTCCCCGGCGTCATTGCCCGAGAAACTCGCATAGATAGGCCGCGGCGCCGTTGACCGGTTTGACGTCGAAGCCGCTGTGGGAAGGGACTTCGAACGATGTGCCGGCCGGATACGTGCGCCATTCCGCGCCCGGCAGTTTGGCCTGCAATTCGCCGCTCACTACCGACATGCGTTCGGCCGAGGCCGTGCTGAAGTGATATTCGCCGGGCGCGATCACGCCCACCGTCGCCTTCAATCCGTTGCGTTCGAAGCCGACGCTCTGCACCTTGTCGTCGAAGTACGTGTTGTGTTTCAGCATGGCGATTTCCTGAATCGAAGTTGCGCTGGGAAGTCTCGCCGGCAAGTGGCGCCGGCAGTTTGAATGATAGATTCGCGCGTCTACGTCTTCACCACGATGGCGTGCTTCACAAAATAGTGATGCATGCATTCGCGCTGTGCTACTTTAGCGACAACAAGAATCGGGAGGAATGGTGCCGGAGCATTCGCTCGACGGTAACCTGGTTGCGACGACGCCGAGTGCCGATCATCCGATTGCGCGAACGCACGCGCAGCGGACGGCATTTGTCGGCCGGACGTTGCGCGGCCCACTCAATACGCCCGTCGTCGTCCGCAGCTTCAGCGACTTCCACCAGACATTCGGCGGCCTGTGGCAGCCCAGTCCGCTGTCGTACGCAGTCGAACATTTCTTCGAACAGGGCGGGCGACAGGCAGTCATCGTCCGTGTCGCGAACGGCGCATCCCCGGTAACGGTCTCCCTCGCTTGCGGCCGGGATACACTGAAGCTCGAAGCCCGTGCTCCCGGCACGCGGGAGTTCCTCCGCGCGTCCATCGACTACGATCACATCGAAGCGAATGATACGCAGCGGTTCAACCTCGTCGTACAGCGCGTGCGTGCGCCGGGATCGGAGCGAATCGAAGAACAGGAAATTTTCCGCGGCCTGTCCGTCGATCCCCAGTCGGTTCGCTTCGTCACCACGGCATTGCTCGAATCGAAATTGGTCCGCGTGCGCGGCCTGGTGCCGGCCATGCGGCCGGATCCGACCTTCATGCCGGGCACGTCGCTGCCCGTCGGCTATGTCAGTTCCGGCCCCGACGGCAGCGATGGCAAGCCACTCACCGACTACGACGTCATCGGTTCGGTCACGCGTCGATCCGGACTGTGTGCGCTGGAAGGCGTCGACGATCTCGGGTTCGTCTACATTCCACCGCTGTCCCGCACCCAGGATATCGGCGTCAGCGCCTTGATGGTCGCCGGCAAGTTCTGCCGTGAACAGCGCACCATGCTGATCGTCGATCCGCCGCAGGAGTGGGCCACGCCAGCGGACGCATTGCGGGGACTCAAGGATCTCGATTTCTACAGCGACACCGCGGTCATGTTCTTCCCACGCGTGGTGTGCATGGACCGGCTGCGTGGACGCAGCGAAGTCTTCGGCAATGGCGGCGCTGTCGCAGGCATCCTTTCGCGCAGCGGCGAAGTCGTTTCGGCGGTCGTGAATCCTCCCGAGCCCGAACCGTTGCTGCGTGCCGGTGCTCGGCTGGCTCGCGAAATCTCACTCGCCGAACGCTCCCGGCTGGCGACCAGCGGCATCAACGTGCTCCAGTCCGTACGCAGCGCCGATCGCAATCGCCCATTGCTGCGAACCCTGTCCGGCGGCGCCAGCGGGTCTTCCGATTGGGCTTATCTCGCACCACGGCGCTTTGCTTTGTTTGTCGTGGGCGCTATCGAGAAGGGCACGCGCTGGGCCGTGGTCGAGCCCCGCGATCACGGCACCTGGATGAAGATTCGCCAGCAGGTGGGCTCGTTCCTGCGCGAAATGCGTGTCGCGGGGGCGTTTGCCTCGGTTCCGGCCGAAGAGGCGTTTACCGTCATCTGCGACGATCGCATCAACGAACACAGTGCGACCAGCACCGTCAATATCCTGGTGCAGTTCGCCGCCATCCATGTCGGCGAATATCACAGCTACATGATCGGCCACGGCCCGCACTCGAGCACCGTTCGGCCGATCGCGGTCAATCGCTTGCAGTCGGCGCTGCTGGTGACCGCGGAGCTGGACCAGGAAATCACGCTGTCCCTGCTGACGGACGAAAACACGGCGACCATCGGCGTCTTGGCCCACTGATCGTTCCATCTGTGGAAAGACTCCACTTGCGGAATGATTCCGGGGACAATGGCCGCTCCTTTTCCGACGGCACCCTCCGATGGCCCACTCCCTGTTTCTGTCCACGGCATTGGATGCGGCGCGCGCGGCAGCCGACGTCATCCGCCACTACTACCAGCGCAACCTCAACGTCACCATCAAGGCAGATAAGTCGCCGGTGACCGAAGCGGATGTGGAAACCGAGAAGGTGATCCGCAACCTGATCGCCGCCCGCTTTCCCGACCATGGCTTCTATGGCGAGGAGACCGGCCAGAACGCGCTGGACGCCGAATATCTGTGGCTGGTCGACCCCATCGACGGCACCAAGGCGTTCGTGCGCGAGTACCCGATGTTCTCCACCCAGATCGCGCTCATGCATCGTGGCCGGCTCATCGTCGGCATCTCCTCCGCGCCGGCATACGGCGAGATTGCTTACGCCGAAGTCGGGCAGGGCGCCTGGCTCAACGATCAGCCCATCCGCGTCAGCTCCATCGACACCATCGAAGGTGCGGCACTCTCGGCCGGCAACCTGAAAACGCTGGCCTCCTCGCCGCAGTGGGACCGCTACGGCAAGATCGTCGCCCGGCTGCATCGCATTCGCGGCTACGGCGACTTCCTGCAATACCACCTGCTCGCCGCCGGAAAGATCGATGCGGTGGTCGAATCCGACGTGAACATTCTCGACATCGCCGCCCTCTCGGTCATCGTGGAAGCGGCAGGCGGCGTGTTCACCGATCTGCAGGGACGAGCGCTGACTCTGGAGACGACGTCGGTGCTGGCGGCGAACAAGTCACTGCATCCGCAGGTGCTGGCGGCGTTGGGTACTGCTGCGACCTGAAGAATTTCGCACGGAGAACACGGAGAACACGGAGAACACGGAGCAGAGAAGATTTCCAAGTGAAGAGACCCGGATGTCCGGCTCCGGCATTCTTGCAGATATTTTTCTGCTCCATGTTCCCCGTGTTCTCCGTGCGATTATCTTTCTGCCGCTTCTAATGCACCCACCGGATCTCTGACGCCGTCGCCGGGCCCACGACGACCTGCCGTAGCGACTCCGGAATCTTCGCCTCATCCGCCGACACGGCGATCCGGCCACCCATGAGTTCGGCTTTCGATTGCGGATACAACGGCTGGCGATCGGGATCGGCGATGCCGATGGGGTTGAGCGGCTGGTTGCTGGCGAAGTCGTATTTGTCCGTCGCCCCGACCGTGTGCAGCAGTTCGTGGGCGATCACGGTGTCGTTGCTGCCTTCCTCGCCGCGGTCGGCGAATGCGTTGACGACGGCGAACAGCCCTTTCTGCAAGCCGATGGAATGCGGCAGCGACGGCGACAGGGCGGGATCGTGATACAGCACGAACAGGCGGATGTCTGGCGACGGGCCAGGAGGTAGCGTCGGCACGCTCCAGGTCCAGTAGCGCATGTGCAGGCTCCACATGGCGATGCTGAACGGCCCGGCGGACTGGTCGACGGCAGGCGGCAGTTCTCGAATGGGCGCCGCCACGGTGAAGCGGAACGGCCGGTCCAGCTTGATGCCGTACCTTGCCGACTGCTCGGTGAAGAAGCTTTCGACGGCAGTGAAATGATCGCGCTCCAGGCTGTCCACATAGCGTTGGGCGACATCGCTGCCGTCGGCGTTGATCGGGAAGACGGCGATGCGCAAGGGAATATCCCAGTCGGTCGAATAGACGCGATCGAAATAGGTGTTCAGCGCCACGAACAGCAGCACCAGCAGCAGGACAAGGATACGGATGCGGCGGAACACGTCGGATCAGCTCGCCGCTTCGACGCTGACGTCGAGCAGTTCGCCGTCCGCCGCCGAGTACGACACTGTCATGGGCTGGCAGCACACCGAGCAGTCCTCGATATAGCTCTGCGACTCCACCGACAGGTCGAGGAATAGCAGGACGGTCTCGCCGCAATGCGGACACATGACTTCGGCGGTCGTCTCGAACATTCGTTCACCCTTCGGGGGTCAGTAGCCTCCCCCACCCTGGCATTGAAGACATCTGAATCATTCACCCTCAGGGAAGTCGGTACATCCGAGACTCCCTAGGTCCTTTCTTCCATGAACGCGTTGCGGATCCAACGGATCTGCGGGCAGTCCCTCGCGCCGTCCAAGGCAACGACGTCGAATCGAGCTGCAAAGTGTCGCAGTTCCTTCCTCGTGGCCAGCAGATGTTTCGCGGCGAGAATCAGGCTGCGTTGCTTGCGCCACGTCACGGATGCGATGGCTCCGCCGAAATCTTCGCGGGACCGATAGCGAACTTCGACGAGCGCGAGAGTCGCATCGTCGAGCATGACCAGGTCTATTTCACCAAGGCGGCAGCGATAATTCCGTGCAATCAATCGCAGTCCCCGCTCGAGCAGGTAGCGAAGTGCACGCTCTTCCGCGTCGACACCCGCCGCCTTGCGATACCGGTCGTCCATGACCGCCTCACTTCAGTGTCTCACGCAGGTGCTTGTTCAGGGTGTGGAGGCTGCTGCTGTGGCCGGCATGTCCAGCGGCACCGGCTTGCCGTCGCTGACCCGTGCCCAATCCAGCTGTCGATGCACGCGGCCTTTGTCATCGATGGAGAGCAAGCCGGTCATGCCGGGAATGGCATGCGCGCTGCCGAATCGTCCCGCTTTCAGCAGCGGAATGATCCGGTACGCGTCGAAACCGAATGCATAGAGGCGGCCCTGGGTGCGTGCACGAACCGGCCAGTATTTAGCAATCGACGTGCGCAGCTGCGTGGAAGCGGCGTCCTGTGAAATGACCCAGGGCATATGAGGGAACAGCACGCCATCGAGATCGGCGTTGGCGGACGAGTCCGGCTCGAAGATTTCCGATGTCGAATACATCGGAAGATCCTGCGACAGGTGGAACCGCAGCGTCGGTCGCAGCGAGCGGCCTTGCACCGGCTGAGCGCCAACGAAAACAAATTGCGCGTCGCCACGGCGTCGTGGCTCGAATTCCAGGCGCATTCCCAACGTCGTGTTGAGCGTATTCGCGCGTGCGCGGCTTTCGTCGATCAACAGCAACTGGCGAATGGGTTCGGAGTAATCGCGGGCTGCGGGATCGTAGAACCGCATCCCGGCGATAGTGCCGCCGAGTGTCTTCATTTCGGCGTCGAAGGCGCGGAAGACACGCTGTCCCCAATCGTTGTTGGGCAACAGCACCAAGCCGCGCATGCGTCCATCGTTGCTCACCCGTTGAGCTACCTGTCTCGCTTCTTCTTCGGGATCGAGAGCGAACTGAAACAGCAGGGCCGGCGCCGTGGTGTTGTCTGCCAACTGGTTCAGCGCCAGGGTCAGCACGGATGCATCGCCCGACGTCGCGACGGCGGTGACGTCTTCTTTCGTCAGTGGACCGACGATGAACTGCGCGCCATCGGCTACGGCTTTGCGATATGCGGTGGTCGCGCCCATCGCTGCCGAATCATAGACATTCAGCATCGGGCGCTTGGCAGGATCCTGTTGCAGCAAAGCAGCCAGGAAGCCATCCCGAACCGCAACCCCGGACGCCTGCGCACGTCCCGAGACCGGCAGCACCAGGGCAATCTGCGGTGGATATTCGAGGCCGACTCCCAGTTCGGGAAGGACGTCGTCAGTGAGAAACGAATTCGCCGGATGCATTGGGTACTTGCTGCGCCAGGTCGCGAGGTCCTCTTTGGCATTGAAGGGATTGCGGGCCGCCATCAAGGCGGCGCGACCGAGATCCAGCCAGCCCGCCACGACGGTGCCCGCGCCGGCTGGCACGGTGAAATCCGCGTTCGAGCTGGCACTGCGTTGCAATCCTTCCCAGATGAGACGTTGATTGGCTCGTTGTTCCTGTGGTGAGTTGAGTGCTTTCTCGCGATCCAGGGCCGCCATCACGCCCGCGGCGGGTCGATTCAATCCGAACAGCGCGCGCGCCCGTAGCCCAAGAATGTCAGCAAGCGATTCCTGTGGATACGGCTGCGGAATCTGGCCGAGTTCAGAGAGTGCTTTATCCGGACGCTGAGCGCGTAACGCGAGCTCTGCCGCGATCAGCTGTCGCAACGGCACGTCCTGAGTCGGCAAGCGAGCGCTGACCTGGGTTAGAAGCGCCGCCGCCTGGTCCGTTGCGTCGGCCCGCAAATATTGTTGAGCCGCTTTCAGCAGCAGGCGATCACGCAGTTCTCCGGGCGACTGTGCCGCGAGCGCTTCATAGATCTTCGCGGCTTCCTGGTGTTTGCCTTCGCGCGCCAACCGGTTGGCCTGCGCAGTCTGTCCATCGGTGCCCGGTGTCGTTGGGCCCGACGGGCCTTGTGTCTGGCACGCCGCAAGGAACGCGATGGCAATGCATGCCGGCAGCCAGCGAAACATACGAATCAGTTGCATCGGAGAATTGCTCCACGCTTGGTACATTGGAAAAAGTCGCCTGCGGCGCTTTTTCGGAGGTGGCTTTGACCCCGCCGGCAAAAGGCGCGACTTTTGCCGGCTGCCTCGTGCTCCGCGCAAGCCGCCGCATAAATCCAGCAGCCTGTTAATCTTTGCCGTACTTCGGTGCCAGCGCGACATTATAAGGCTACCACTCATGTCAGATCGGTCGGTCAAAGCAATTGCGACGGGCGGCACCCTTTACGTGGTGGCCACTCCCATCGGCAACCTGCGCGACTTGAGCCCGCGTGCCGCCGATATTCTCGGCTCCGTCAATCTGATCGCGGCTGAAGATACGCGCCATACGGGGCAATTACTGCAGTTGTTTGGCATCGATACCCGGCTCACTGCCTTGCATGAACACAACGAAGCCGACAAATCGGATTCGCTGCTCGCCGATCTTTTACGCGGCGAGTCGCTGGCCCTCGTCTCCGACGCCGGTACGCCGCTGATCAGCGATCCCGGTTTCAACCTGATCGCCGCGGCACGCAAGAATGATGTGCCGGTAGTTGCTGTTCCCGGAGCGTGTGCGGCGATTGCCGCCCTGTCCGTTGCCGGATTGCCTACGGATCGGTTCGCTTTCGAAGGATTTCTCCCGGCGAAGAGCACCGCCCGGCGCTCGCAACTCGAAGCACTCGCCGCTGAAACACGCACACTCATTTTCTACGAAGCTCCGCATCGCGTAGTCGAAGCGCTCGATGACATGTCTGCAATGCTCGGTGGCGAGCGCGCTGCCTCGGTGAGTCGCGAACTGACAAAGCGCTTCGAAACGACGTACTACGGCACGCTGTCGGAGCTGGCGAAACAGGCGGCGAGCGATGCCGACATGTCGCGCGGAGAAATCGTCATCGTCGTCGCTGGCGCCAGCCCGCAACAGCAGACCAGGAGTCTCGACGCTCAAAAGATTTTGCGCGTGCTGGCGGAAGAGTTGTCGCCGGCACAGGCGGCGAAGCTGACAGCGAAAATTACCGGAGAGAAACGTAGCGAGTTGTATGAGCTGGCGACTTCGCTCGCGCGCCACTCCACCAAGTGATGCGACCGTGCGGATAAATATTTAGCTTGCTTGTCCGGCCCCGAATCCCCACCATTCGCGGCGGAGTTGGCCAGGCAATCGCTGCGCGCAAGCGTGGAGGAAAGTCCGGGCTCCTAGGGCAAGGCGCCAGGTAACGCCTGGGGGGCGTGAGCCCACGGAAAGTGCAACAGAAAATAAACCGCCGGGCTGCGCGCAAGTGCAGTCAGGTAAGGGTGAAATGGTGCGGTAAGAGCGCACCGCGCCGGTGGTAACACTCGGTGGCATGGCAAACCCCGCCTGGAGCAAGACCAAATAGGGAGGCAAGCGGGCCAAGTCTTCGGATTTGGACCGCACATGTGGCCCACATGTGCTTCCGGGTAGGTCGCTTGAGGTGCGTGGCGACACGCATCCCAGATGAATGATTGTCCCAGACAGAACCCGGCTTATCGGCCAACTCCTTTTTCTCTCCCGCCGCGCCTACCTGTATGCATGTCCACCTCCGGTGGATGCTTAGGTTTTAATTAACGATTCTCCCGCCGCTCCAAGGCTGGCGGCCCCGTCGACCATTTTTTGTATACGAGCCAGGGAAAGTCTTATGTCGTACCGGGGCGATATGCTCCTCCCTGGTGCGCGAGTTTGCGCAGACCCCATCGGATGGGTGTCCCAGACCTCGAAAACCCTTCGCGAATCGGAGGCTTATACCTATGCTTCGGCACTTAAAGATGTGCTCTTAAGCTACTGATTTGCTTCACCACTGTCCGAGTGGTTCCGGGGCGGTTTCTGCCTCGCCAGCTAAGTCCCTGTCGCCAAACGGGAAATCTCCAAGAATTTTTTGACTTGCGGAATCGCGGCTACCTATAGTTCACGCGGTGGGAAAAAGTGGGAATGAATGGGGAACTGGGGCATAGAGGGGTCGTGCCAGGCCGGTTTCGAGGCGCAACATGTTTCGAGGTGCAAACAAGATCACGCTTGACGCGAAGGGGCGGCTTGCCATGCCGACCCGTTATCGCGAGCGGATCATGGAGCGCTCGAATGGCCGCCTGATCGCGACGGTCGATCGCTCCGATCGCTGTCTCCTTATTTATCCCCTCCCCGAATGGGAAGAGATCGAGGCGAAGCTTCGCGCCTTGCCGACCCTGCATCCCGTCGCCCGCAAGCTGCAGCGCCTGATGATCGGTCACGCCACCGACGTCGACCTGGACAGCAGCGGCCGAATGCTCGTGCCGCCGGCACTGCGTGAATACGCGGTGCTCACCAAGACCGCGATGCTGGTGGGACAGGGCAACCGTTTCGAGTTGTGGGACGAAACGCAGTGGACCGAAAGCCGCGAGCAGTGGCTGAAAGTGGATGAGAGCGCCGAGGACCTGCCTCCCGAACTCAGTTCGCTTTCCCTGTAGCCCGTCTAGATAGCGAGGCGCAGTGGCTTTCGAACACAAGCCGGTACTTCTGCAGGAAGTGCTGGACGCACTGGAGATTCGGCCGGGTGGCTGTTTTCTCGATGCGACGTTCGGCCGCGGCGGCCATACCGCGGCGATTCTCGAACGCGCAGGCGAGGCGGGCAGAGTCGTGGCAATCGATCGCGATCCGACAGCCATCAGTGCAGGCCGCGCGCGATTCGCGATGGATGCTCGCGTGACGTTGGTGAATCGCCCGTTCTCGCAACTGGCGCGGGTGGCTGAAGAATTGGGTCTGGTGAGGGGGTTCGACGGCGTGTTGCTGGACTTCGGTGTTTCGTCTCCGCAGCTCGATGACGCCACGCGTGGGTTCAGTTTTACGCAGGACGGTCCGCTCGACATGCGCATGGACAACAGCGCCGGCATGACCGCATCGGATTGGGTAATGAAGACGCACGAGCACGAGATGGCGCGAGTGATCCGCGAGTACGGCGAAGAGCGGTTTGCGAATCGCATCGCGCAGAAGATCGTGCATGCGCGTCACGACCAGCAGATCACGCGAACCTCGCAGTTGGCCGACATCGTTGCGAGTGCCGTTCCCACGCGCGAACCAGGCAAACATCCCGCGACCCGTACGTTTCAGGCCATTCGCATTCGCATCAACAACGAACTGGATGAGATCGGTGCGGCGCTCGAAGGAACGCTCAATGTGCTCGCTCCCGCCGCGCGCCTGTGTGCGATCAGTTTTCATTCGCTGGAAGATTCGCTGGTGAAGAACTTCATGCAGAAGCATTCCCGGGAAGATCCGGTGTACGCCGGCTTGCCGGAAGTGCCGTTGCATGCTCAACCGAAGCTGCGGCGCATCGGCCGCGCCATCCATGCATCGCAGGCGGAGATCAAAGCGAATCCTCGCTCGCGCAGCGCCATCCTGCGAGTCGCCGAGAGGTTGGCCGCATGAACAGGTTCGCCCGCTGGTCGATGCCGTTTCTGTGGATGCTGTTGCTGACATCGGCAGTCGCGGTCGTGTGGAGCACGCACGAGACGCGCAGCCTGTTCATTCAGTTGCAGGGACTGAACTCGGAGCGCGACAAGCTCGATATCGAATGGGGCCAGCTCAAGATCGAGCAGAGTGCCTGGGCCACGCATGGCCGCGTCGAACAGACCGCGCGTGCCGGCTTGAAGATGGTCATCCCCCGTCCCGAAGACGTTCGCCTGGTCAAACCCGAAGCCTGATTCCGCCGTCGATCCAATGCTACGCAACGACAACAAAGCGTTCTCGCCCGAGCAATACACCACGCGCCTGCGTGTGGTGCTCGGTGCGTTGTCGCTCATTGCCGTGGGCCTGATCGTGAAGGCCGTCGACCTGCAGGTGCTCGACGATGGGTTCCTGGAAGGACAGGGCGATGCCCGCTATACGCGCATCGCCAAGCTCTCTGCCAATCGAGGCGATATCTACGATCGCAACGGCGAGGCGCTGGCGGCCAGCATGCCAGTCGACACCGTGTGGGCCAGCCCGAAACAGCTGATGAAGTCGGCGGACCAGATTCCCCGGCTCGCCGAAGCGCTGAATCGCGACGAGAAATGGCTGACGCAGGTGCTCACCAGCAACCTCGATCGCGACTTCCTGTACCTGGTGCGGCACATGCGCCCGAGTGACGCGACGCTGGTCGCTTCGTTGAAGATTCCCGGCGTCTACCTGTCGCGCGAGTATCAGCGGTTCTATCCGGCGGGCGAGGTGACCAGCCATCTGCTCGGCTTCACCAAGCGCTACGAAGACATCGGCCAGGAAGGGCTGGAACTCGCCTACGATCGCTGGCTCGGTGCGGAAAACGGCTCGAAGCGCGTGATCCAGGATCGTTACGGACGTGCAGTCGAAGACGTCGAAAGCATTCGCGCGCCACGCAACGGCAGCCCGCTGATCACCAGCATCGACCTGCGCATTCAATATCTCGCTTATCGCGAACTGAAGGCCGCGGTGCAGGAGCATCACGCGAAGGCGGGTTCGGTGGTAGTGATCGACGTCGAGACCGGTGAAGTGCTGGCGATGGTCAACCAGCCCTCGTACAACTCGAACGATCGCGTGCAGGTCGCGCCCTCGCGTTTCCGCAATCGCTCCGCCACCGATATTTTCGAGCCGGGTTCCAGCATCAAGCCGTTCGTCGCCGCGGCCGGACTGGCATCGGGGCGCTATCACGCGAACACCATCATCGATACGACGCCGTGGCGCGTGGGGATCAAGACAATCGCGGATCACGACGGCGTCCGGCTGGGCGCCGTGTCGCTCACGACCATCATTGCCAAGTCGAGCAACGTCGGCATGTCGAAGATGGCGATGACGCTGACACCGGAAGCGATGTGGCAGACGCTCAATGCGTTCGGCTTCGGACAAGTGACGGGCAGCGGCTTCCCTGGTGAATCGGCCGGGTTGCTGAACGATCCAGCGCACTGGCGCAAGATCAACCAGGCAACGATGTCGTATGGCTATGGCCTGTCGGTAACTCCACTGCAGCTCGCCCATGCCTACGCGACGCTCGGCGCCGGCGGCATCAGTCGTCCGGTGACCTTGCGCCGAGTGGATGGAGTCGTGCCGGGCACCCGCGTCATCGATCAACGCGTCGCACACGAGTTGCTGGAAATGATGGAAAGCGTGGTCTCGATGGACGGCACCGGCAAACGCGCCGCGCTGACGGGCTATCGAGTGGCAGGCAAAACCGGCACCGCGCGCAAGGCGGTGGAGGGCGGCGGCTACGGCGAAGACGGCGATCACAACTATATCGTTTCGTTCGGCGGCGTCGTGCCCGCGAGCAACCCGAGGCTGGCGGCAATCATTGTAGTTGACGAACCTACCGGCAAGCAGCAGATGGCCGGCGAAGTCGCAGCGCCGGTGTTCGCGAACGTGATGGCCGGGGCGTTGCGCCTCATGGGCATTCCCCCGGATGGCATCGATCGCGTGCCTGCTGCAAGCATCGTTCAGGCCAGCGCCGCGCCATGAGTACAAATGTGGCGCATCGCAACGTCAGCGGGGCAGGCATCGTGAACGTCACGCGCAACACTCGCCAGAATACCCATGAGCGCAAGCTTCGAACCCTGTTCGCCGGGCTGACGGATGTCGTGTTGCCCGACGTCGAGATCGCCGATCTGACCATCGACAGCAAGCAGATCCGGCCCGGCGGAGCGTTCATCGCGCTGCAAGGCTTGCGCTCGCATGGTTTGAATTTCGCCATGAGTGCAGTGAAGGCGGGCGCCGCCGTAGTGCTGTGGGAGCCGTCGGATCGCACCGCGGCGCCGGAATTTCCAGCACACGTGATTGCCATTGCGATACCACAATTGAGTTCGATGCTGGGCAGCGTCGCCGATCGCTGCTTCGGCGAGCCTTCGCGAGCAGTGAACGTGACTGGAGTGACCGGAACCAACGGCAAGACCACGACGGCATTCGTGCTGGCCGCGGCGCTGTCGAAGCTCGGCAGGGATGCTGCCTATAGCGGCACGCTCGGCCATGGACGCATCGATGCGGTGAAACCGGGAACGCACACGACGCCCGACGTCATCACGGTGCATCGCCAGATCGCGGAACTGCGCGACGACGGCGTCACTCATCTCGGCATCGAGGTTTCGTCGCACGCTCTCGATCAGCGACGCATTGCCGGCGTTCGCGTCGATACCGCCGTGTTCACCAATCTCACGCACGACCATCTCGACTACCACGGAACTGTCGAGGCCTACGGTGCGGCCAAGGCGCGATTGTTCGGTTTGCCGGACCTGCGGCATGCGGTCATCAACGTCGAGGATGCGTTCGGACGCCAGTTGCTGTCTTCGCCAATGAGCGCCCGCACCGTGACGTTGTATGGCAGGTCGCGTCGCTCGGAGATGGAGAACAAGCAGTACGTCATCGCGCAGCGCGTGATTGCGGGCGCTGCCGGTTTGCGGATCGATATCGAGAGCAGCTGGGGCAATGCAACGCTCGCCTCGCGCTTCATCGGCGATTTCAACGTAGACAACGTCCTCGCCGTACTCGGCGTATTGCTCGGTGACGGCGTCGAAATGGAAGACGCGATTGCGGCGCTGGAGCAATGCGTGCCACCGCCGGGACGCATGGAAACAGTCACCGCCCCAGCCACCACTTTGGGCAAGCCGCTGGTCATCGTCGACTATGCGCACACTCCCGATGCGCTCGAAAAAGCGCTCGCCGCGGCCCGTCGCCATTGCATGGGCAGACTCTTTTGCGTCTTCGGCTGCGGCGGCGATCGCGATGGAGCCAAGCGTCCTGTCATGGGCGGCATCGCCGAACGGCTGGCGGATGTCGCCATCATCACCGATGACAATCCGCGCACCGAGGACGGAGCCGCCATCGTCGAAGCCATTAGACACGGCATGCTCCACCCGGAACGCGCTGTGATCGAACGCAACCGTGCAGCCGCCATCCAGCAGGCAATCGCCCTGGCGCAAGCCGGCGATGCCGTGCTGATCGCAGGCAAGGGGCACGAGGACTACCAGATCGTCGGGCTGGAGAAGCGCTACTTCAGCGATCGCGACGTGGCTGTCGCGGCATTGCGGAGCACCCCATGATTACCTGGGATGTGGAAACGCTCGCTCGCATGGCGCACGGCAAAGTCCACGGCGGCAACGTCGCGTTCACGAGCATTTCCACCGACACGCGCACGCTCAAGCCGGGTGCGTTGTTCGTGGCGCTGACCGGTCCGAACTTCGACGGCCACGCTTTCGTCGCTGCCGCGGCTGAGCGAGGTGCGGCGGCGGCGATCGTAGACAAAGTCGTGCCGGGTCCGCTGCCGCAGGTCGTGGTGCCCGATGCGCTTGCCGGATTGTCTACTTTCGCCCGCGAATGGCGTCGTCAGTTCAACATTCCGGTGATCGGCGTCACCGGCAGCAACGGCAAGACCACAACCAAGGAATTGATCGGTTCGATCCTGTCGCAGATCGGTCCGTGCCTGATCACGCGGGGCAATCTCAACAATCACATCGGCGTGCCGGTGATGCTGCTGGAAATGCGCAGCGAGCATCGCTTCGCCGTGATCGAGATGGGCGCGAATCATCAGCAGGAAATCGCGCATCTCGCCGGCATCGCCGAGCCGACCATCGGCATCGTGACCAATGCAGGCGCCGCGCATCTCGAAGGTTTCGGCAGTCTCGACGGTGTCGCCGCGGGTAAGGGCGAAATGTTTCGCGCCCTGCCGTCTGACGGTGTGGCCGTCGTCAACGCCGACGACAAGTACGCTCCACTGTGGCTGGACACCCGTGTAGCCGAGTGTGTCTATACGTTCGGCTTCGAACAGCAGTCCGACTTCATGGCGCACAAAGTGAGGGAGTCCGGCGGCACCGGCGAATTCCGCATCGACTTCGAGCTGGTCACGCCGGTCGGATCGAAGTTCGCGATGATCGGCCTCGCTGGCTTGCACAACCTGCGCAATGCGCTGGGTGCCGCAGCCGCCAGCTTCGCTGCCGGCGCGTCCATCGACGATATCGTTGCCGGCCTGGCGGCGATGAAGAAAGTGTCCGGCCGACTGGAATTCAAACCGGCGATTCGCGACGCGTTCCTGGTCGACGACAGCTACAACGCAAACCCCAGTTCGCTCAAAGCCGGCCTCGATGCGTTCCGCACGTTCAAAGGCGAACGCTGGCTGGTGCTGGGCGAAATGCGTGAACTCGGCGACAGCAGCGATGAGTTGCATGCAGAAGTGGGTCGCTACGCCAGACAGAGCGGCGTGACGCGTGTGTTCGCGATCGGCGCGGGATCGCGTTTTGCGGTCCAGGCATTCGGCGCCGATGCCCAATGGTTCGCCGACATCGATGCATTGATCGCCGCGGTGTCGGCCGCTCTCAAACCCGGCGTTGCCATCCTGATCAAGGGATCGCGCGCCAACCGGCTCGAACGAGTCTCCGCGGCGCTGGCCAATTCCTCAATTGGGCCAGCGGCCGCTTCACCTTCGGCCAGCGACGGACACTAACTCATGGCTTCTCGGCGCTAGCATGCTCCTGCACCTTGCACAACTGTTGGGCGAATGGCATCCGACTTTCCGGCTGTTCAACTACTTGACGCTGCGCGCCATTCTCGCGGCGATTTCGTCGCTGCTGATTTCGTTCTGGGTCGGTCCGTGGATGATCCAGAAGTTCTCCGACCACCAGATCGGCCAGCGCGTCCGCAACGACGGTCCGCAGACACATCTGAAAAAAGCCGGCACGCCGACCATGGGCGGTGCGCTGATCATCGTGGCGATCACCGCCGGCACGCTACTGTGGGCCGATCTCACCAATCGCTTCGTCTGGATCAGCCTGCTGGTCACGCTGGCGTTCGGCCTGATCGGTTTCTGGGACGACTATCTCAAGCTGGTCGTCGGTAACAGCCGTGGCCTGATCGCTCGCTACAAATACTTCTGGCAGTCGGTAGCTGCGCTCAGTTGCGCCATCGCCTTGTATGTCTCGGCGAAGGTTCCGGCGGAGACGGCGCTGTTCGTCCCCGTGTTCAAGAACGTGATGATTCCGCTGGGTGTCGGCTACGTGGCGTTGACTTATTTCGTGCTGGTGGGATCGAGCAATGCAGTGAATCTGACGGACGGGCTGGACGGGCTGGCGATCATGCCGGCAGTCCTGGTGGGCGGCGCTCTGGGGGTTTTCGCTTATGCAACAGGCAATGCGGTGTTCGCGGGTTACCTTGGCATCCCGTTTATCGAGGGGACCGGGGAAGTACTGGTGTTCTGCGCGACGCTCGTCGGAGCAGGACTTGGATTCCTATGGTTCAACACCTATCCGGCGCAGGTGTTCATGGGCGATATCGGCGCTCTCGCGCTCGGTGCGGCACTAGGCGTCGTCGCCATCATCGTGCGCCAGGAGATCGTGCTGTTCATCATGGGCGGCGTGTTCGTGATGGAAACGGTGTCGGTGATCCTGCAGGTCGGCTCGTTCAAGCTCACCGGCAAGCGCATTTTCCGGATGGCGCCGATTCATCATCACTTCGAACTGAAGGGCTGGCCCGAGCCCAAGGTGATCGTGCGCTTCTGGATCATTTCGGTGATCCTGGTCCTGGTCGGCCTGGCGACGTTGAAGGTGCGTTGACCATGACGCCGCACGACACACGCACGGGCCTCCAGCCTCCTTTCATCGCCGCCGGCGCGGGCCGGACGGTGATCGTCGGGCTCGGCCGCACGGGACTGTCGTGTGCGCGATTCCTGAATGCTCGCGGCGCCGAGTTCGCAGTGACCGACAGCCGGCCACAGCCGCCCGAAGCATCCGCACTCAAGCAGCTCGCTCCGCAAGCTGAAGTGCATTTCGGTGGCTTCGATCCGAAATTGCTCGATGGTGCTGGCGAGATCGTCGTGTCGCCCGGCGTGTCGTTGCGCGAACCGTTCCTCGTCCAGGCGGCAGCACGCGGCGTCTCCATCGTTGGCGATATCGAGTTGTTCGCTCGCGCAGCGCGGGCTCCCGTCGCCGCGATCACCGGCACGAATGGCAAGAGCACTGTGACGACGTTGGTGGCAAATATGGCGCAGTACTGCGGCACGCGGGTTCTGGCAGGCGGCAATCTAGGTCGTCCGGCGCTCGACCTGTTGCAGGAACCGACGCCGCAGTTGTACGTGCTGGAGTTGTCCAGTTTCCAGCTCGATACGACGCACTCACTGTCCATTCGCGCCGCCGCCGTGCTGAATGTGACTTCCGATCACATGGATCGCTATGCCTCGCTGGAGGAATACGCAGATTCGAAAGCGCGTATTTTCGATCGCAGCGATGTTGCCATCATCAATCTCGACGATGCCGCGGTTCGTGCGATGCGGGGTCGCAGTCCTCGCACTATCGGCTTCAGCCTCCTGCGCGATCCGGTTGCTGACTTCTACGCCACGCACGAGGACGGCGACACCATCCTGATGCGCGGAGAAACGCCGGTGCTGCGCATGGCCGAACTCAAGATTGCGGGGTTGCACAACGCAGCTAATGCATTAGCTGCGCTCGCGATGGCCGATGCATTGGGGTTGGCCACCGACCCCTGCGTGCAGGCATTGCGTGAATTTCCGGGACTGCCGCACCGGTCCCAGTGGATCGCCGACATCGGCGGTGTCCGCTACTTCGACGATTCGAAGGGAACGAATGTCGGCGCCACGCTCGCCGCTGTCGCCGGCATGTCGGGATCGCTGATAGTGATCGCAGGCGGACAAGGCAAAGGGCAGGACTTCACACCGCTTGCGGATGCGTTCCGCCACAAGGTGCGTCACGTCGTCCTGATCGGCCAGGACGCGAAGCTGGTTGCAGCTGCGATCAAGAACGTGAGCACGTTCGAGTTCGCCGCCGATATGAACGAAGCGGTGCGGCTTGCGGCGCAAACGGCGCGGGTCGGCGAGACCGTTCTGTTGTCGCCCGCGTGCGCGAGCCTCGACATGTTCCGCGACTATTCGCATCGCGGCGATGTGTTCGCCGCCGCGGTGAAGGGCTTGCAGTCATGAACGCGACCACCATCGGCTACGCACGGTCCAATGCCCGGCCGAAGCAATTCGTCTTCGATTCGCTGCTGTTGCTCGCGACTGCGGGCATCGTGTTGCTGGGCCTGGTGATGGTGACGTCTGCGTCGATCTCCGTCGCCGATCGCCAGATGCACGAGCCATTGCATTACCTGGAGCGGCAGGGCGTGGGCTTGATCCTCGGCATTCTCGCCGCCGCGGTGATGACTGCGATTCCGAGCGATCTATGGGAACGCCTCGCGATGCCGCTGCTGCTCACGGGATTCGCGTTGCTCATCGTCGTGCTGATTCCAGGGCTGGGCCATGAAGTGAATGGCAGCCGCCGCTGGCTGCGCCTGGGATTCATGAACTTCCAGGCATCCGAGATGGCCCGCGTGCTGTTGCTGACGTACCTGTCGAGCTATGTCGTGCGCCGGCAAGCGGAACTGAAAGATGAATTGAAGGGCTTCCTGAAACCGCTCGGTGTCCTGATGGGAGCGGCCGGGCTGCTGTTGCTGGAACCGGATTTCGGCGCCGCGACGGTGTTGATGACGACAGGCCTGGCGGTGCTGTTCCTCGCCGGTGTGAAGCTGCGACATTTCCTGGCGCTCGTCACCCTGGCCGCCGGCGGGATGGCCCTCATCGCCGTGACGTCTGCGTATCGGCTCAAGCGCCTCACGACGTTCATGGATCCATGGGCCGATCCGTTCAACGCGGGCTTCCAGTTGACGCAATCGCTGATCGCCATCGGGCGCGGCGAAATGTTCGGCGTCGGCCTCGGCTCGAGCGTGCAGAAGCTGTTCTATCTTCCTGAAGCGCACACCGACTTCGTGTTCGCCGTGCTCGCGGAGGAACTCGGCTTGCTCGGCGTGCTCGCAACACTCGCGCTGTTCATGGTGCTCGTCTGGAGAGCGTTTCATATTTCGCGGCTGGCTGCCGAAGCAGGCCTGTCGTTCCAGGCCTATTGCGCCGCCGGCTTCGGCATCTGGCTGGGGCTGCAGACGTTCATCAATATCGGCGTGAACATGGGCATGCTGCCCACCAAGGGATTGACCTTGCCGCTGATGTCGTTCGGCAGTTCGAGCCTGTTGGTCACGCTCGGCTGGCTCGGACTGCTGCTGCGCATCAATCACGAAGCCAGCGTGTCGGGCCGTCTCGCAGTGTCGCGCAAGGAGCGAACGCAATGAGCGGCCGCACCGTGCTCATCATGGCAGGAGGCACCGGCGGACATGTGTTCCCGGCACTCGCCGCTGCCCGCGTTCTGCGTGAACGTGGATTCGAGCCCGTGTGGTTGGGAACGCAGCGCGGACTCGAAGCAAGGCTGGTGCCCCCGCACCAGATTCCGATCGAATGGATCAGCTTCGGCGGCGTGCGTGGCAAAGGCATCGCGACTCTATTGCTCGCCCCATTCAGGTTGGCCTATGCCGTGTGGCAGAGCCTGCAGGTCATGCGTCGCCGCCAGCCCAGCGTCGTTCTGGGCGCCGGTGGATTCGTTTCCGGTCCGGGCGGCATCGCCGCGTGGCTTACGCGGCGGCCCCTGGTGATTCACGAGCAGAATGCGGTCGCAGGCATGACCAATCGCATGCTGGCGCGCCTTGCGACGAAAGTGCTCGAAGCGTTTCCATCCAGTTTCCCCGCCGGTGTGAAAGTGTCGGCGGCGGTAGGAAATCCGGTGCGGCGTGAGATCGCGGCGATAGCTCCTCCGCAGCAGCGGTTTGCCGAACGTACGGGACCGTTGCGCATGCTGGTGATCGGCGGCAGCCAGGGTGCGACGAAGCTGAATGTCGCCGTGCCTGGGGCGCTCGCGCTGCTGGACGAAAGCATGCGCCCGGAAGTGATCCATCAGGCCGGCGAGCGCCATCTCGCGCCGGCGCGCGAAATGTACGAGAAGCAGAATGTGAAGGGCGATGTCCGTGCCTTCATAGACGACATGGCGGCCGCCTACAGCTGGGCCGACCTGATCGTCTGCCGCTCCGGCGCCCTGACGGTTTCGGAAATCGCGGCGGCCGGGGTGCCTGCGATCTTCATTCCGTTCGGCGCTGCCGTGGACGATCACCAGACACGTAACGCCCGTTTCCTGGTCGATGCCAAAGCCAGCGTGCTGATCCCTGAGCCCGGGTTGACTCCGCAACGCCTGGCTACGGAACTCAAAACCTTGCTCGGCTCGGGACGTACTGCTTTGGCCGCAATGGCGGTGAAGGCGCGAGGACTCGCGATCACCGACGCCGACGTGCGCCTCGCCGATGCCTGCATCGCGGCTGCGGGAGGTGCGTCGTGACCGCCGATCGCATGCGCCGCATTCACGCGATTCATTTCGTCGGCATCGGCGGCGTGGGCATGAGCGGCATCGCCGAAGTGCTGGTCAACCTGGGCTACCAGGTGCAGGGCAGCGATCTCAAGGCGAATCCGGTCACGCAGCGCCTCGAACGGCTGGGTGCGAAAGTGATGATTGGTCACGCCGCGGCGAATGTAGGCAATGCGGACGTGATCGTGGTGTCGAGCGCGGTCGGCCAGGACAACCCCGAGGTCGTCGAAGCGCACGGTCGTCGCCTGCCCATCGTTCAGCGTGCCGAGATGCTCGCCGAGTTGATGCGCTTCCGGTATGCGATCGCCGTGGCGGGAACACACGGCAAGACCACGACGACCAGCATGGTCGCGAGCCTGCTGGCGGAGGGCGGACTGGATCCCACGTTCGTGATCGGCGGCCGCCTCGTCGCCGCCGACAGCAATGCGCGTCTCGGGCAGGGCAAGTACCTGGTTGCGGAAGCCGACGAGAGCGATGCGTCGTTCATGCACTTGCAGCCGATGATCGCCATCGTTACCAACGTCGACAACGATCACCTGGGAACGCACCAGGGCGACTTCGAGCGCCTCAAGCAGAGCTTCGTGGATTTCCTGCAGAACCTGCCGTTCTACGGCCTCGCCGTGATCTGCGCCGACGATCCGGTCGCTGCGGGACTGATCGATCGCATCGCGCGTCCGATCGTCACCTACGGCATCGCCAGCGACGCGGACGTGCGTGCGACGAATATCAAGCGCGATGGCCTGCGTACCCACTTCGACGTGCAACGCGCCGGCAAGCCGCCGCTCGCTGTCGTGCTGAATAGTCCGGGCACCCACAATGTCTTGAATGCGCTCGCCGCGATTGCGGTGGCAAGCGAACTCGAAGTCGACGATGGCGCGATCCAGTCGGCGCTGGCGAGCTTCCAGGGCATCGATCGCCGGCTGCAACAGAACGGCGACGTGCGGACAGTGTTCGGCACGGTCACGCTCATCGACGACTACGGCCATCATCCGACCGAACTCGCCGCGACGCTCGAAGCGATTCGCCAGGGCTGGCCGGATCGCCGCGTGGTGCTGGCTTTCCAGCCGCATCGCTTCACTCGCACACGCGATCTGCTCGATGACTTCGCAAGCGTGCTCAGCACGGTCGATGCACTGGTGGTGAGCGAAGTGTATGCCGCCGGCGAAGCGCCGATTGCCGGAGCGGACGGCAAGGCCATCTGCCGCGCGGTTCGTTCGTATGGCCGTGTCGAGCCGCTGTTCCTGGATCGCATCGATCAATTGCCCAATGTGCTCGGCTCGATCATTCGCGATGGCGATTTGGTCGTCACCATGGGCGCCGGCAGCATCGGCGCCGTGGCGGCGGAATTGCCGGCATCGCTGCTGGCCCTGCAGCCCAAGCCCTTCGTGGAGAGGCGGCGTCAATGAACGCACAAGTCTCGCCACCGGATTTCTCGATGCGCGTGCTGCACGACGAACCCATGTCGAAGCACACGTCGTGGCATGTCGGCGGGCCCGCGGACGTGTTCTTCCGGCCGCTCGATGTGGCCGATTTGAGTGCGTTCGTTCGCAGCCTCGATCCGACGACGCCGCTGCTGTGGATTGGCCTCGGCAGCAACCTTCTGGTTCGCGACGGTGGCGTGCGAGGCGCGGTCATCGAGACGCACGGTGCGCTCGGCGAACTCGAACGCCTGACGGAAACCGAAGTTCGTGCGGGCGCCGGAGTGCCGTGCGCGAAGCTGGCGAAGCAATGCATCAAGTGGGGATTGGGCCCGGCCGAATTTTTCGCGGGCATTCCCGGCACGCTCGGTGGTGCGCTGGCAATGAACGCGGGAGCGTTTGGCGGCGAGACCTGGACGCACGTGATCTCGGTGTCGACCCTGGATCGCAACGGCGACGTTCATGAACGTCCCGCAAGCGATTTCAAGTACAGCTATCGACATGTCGTCGGTCCGCAGGACGAGTGGTTTCTCGCGGCGACGTTGCGATTCGAGAAGCGCGACGGAGTGAGCCACGACGACATTCGTGCCTTGCTCGCCAAGCGCAAGGCGACACAACCCATCGGCGAATGGTCGTGCGGATCCGTCTTCACCAATCCGCCTGGAGATCATGCGGCGCGCCTGATCGACACCGCGGGGCTGAAGGGATTTCGCATCGGCGGTGCACGGGTGTCCGAGATGCACGCGAATTTCATCGTCAACGACGGTTCCGCGACGGCGGCGGATATCGAAGCGCTCATGGCACACGTCCGGCAAACGGTCGAACGCGTGCATGGCGTCGCACTTGCGACCGAAGTGCGCACTGCTGGAGAGAACGTATGAATGCACCCGCTCCCATTCTCACCGACCCGCGCAGCTTCGGACGTGTTGCCGTGTTGATGGGCGGCACCTCCGCCGAGCGCGAAGTGTCGCTCGATTCGGGCCGCAACTGTCTCGAAGCGCTGCTGCGTCGTGGCGTGACCGCCTATGCGATCGATGGCATTCCGGCGCTGGTGCAGGAACTCACCGCGGGCCGCTGCGATCGCGTGTTCAACATTCTTCACGGTCATCACGGCGGCGGTGAGGATGGTGTGCTGCAGGGACTGCTCGACAGTTTCAGGATGCCTTACACCGGATCCGACGTGTTGGGTTCAGCGCTGTCCATGGACAAGATCCGCACCAAGCAAGTGTGGCTGTCGCTGGGACTGCCGACTCCGCGCTATGCGCGATTGTCGCGAAGCGACGATGTGCAGGCCGCGGCACGCTGGTTGAAATTGCCCGTGATCGTAAAGCCCGCGTGCGAAGGTTCGAGCGTCGGCATCAGCCGCGTCTTCACCGAGGCCGATCTGCCCAAGGCGATGGAACTGGCGGCTCGCTACGAGGGCGAGTTGCTGATGGAGCAACTCGTCGAAGGCGAAGAGTTCACTGTCGGCATTCTCGGCGCACAGGCGTTGCCTACGATCCGCATCGTTCCGGCCGGCGAGTACTACGACTATCACGCGAAGTATGTGGCCGAGGACACGCAGTACATCTGCCCCGGATTGCAGGGCGCTGCCGAAACGGACATGCGGGCGCTCGCGCTCGATGCGTTCCGCACGATCGGTTGCAGCGGGTGGGGACGCGTCGATGTGATGCGAGATCGCAGCGGCGCGAACTTCCTGCTCGAAGTCAACACGGCGCCAGGCATGACCAGCCACTCGCTGGTGCCGAAGGCAGCCAGAGCCATGGGCATCGAGTTCGACGAACTGGTGTGGCGCGTGCTCGAAACCAGCTTGCGGGGAGTCGCCCCATGATGACCACGGCCAAGCGTAATCGCCGCAAATCCGACGCGGATGAATCCAGCGGAATGGTCTCGAAGCTGCGGCCTTTGTTGAAGGAGGCGCGCCCCGCGCTGGGTGCGTCGCTTGCAATCGTCGGCGCGATCGTCGCGCTATGGGGCGTCGTGCTGCTGCTCGATCGTCCGATCGCCACCGTGGAGGTCGGTGGACAGTTCCAGCGTGTCGCACCGGTGCAGATCGAAGAAGCGGTTGCGCCGTTTCGCGGCGCCGGTTTTCTCTCGGTGAACCTGGATTCGTTGCAGAGCGCGCTCGAAATGATTCCGTGGATCGATCGTGCGCGTGTCGAACGCCGCTGGCCGAACGGAGTGCGCGTGATGATCACTGAACACGTTCCTGCTGCCCGTTGGGGTGAGGACGGTTTGATGAATACGCGCGGCGAGTTGTTTCTCCGCGGCGCTCGTCATCTACCGCCGGAGCTGCCGCAGTTGATCGGTCCCGACGGCAAGGAAGACGAAGTGGCGCAGCTCTACCTGAAGACGTATCCGCGGCTGCTCACGGTCGGCATGCGGTTGAGCAAGGTCGAACTCGATCCGCGCGGCGCGTGGCAACTTACTCTTGCCAGCGGTGCCGCCAACGGAATAGTCGTGCGGCTCGGTCGCCAGGACGTCGAAGCACGCCTCGAACGCTTCATTCGCGTCGCCAGCCCGATGGTGGCGGCACGCACCGGCGAGGTCGGCTATGTCGATCTTCGCTACAGCAATGGTTTTTCCGTCGGCTGGAACGCACAGACTACGCGCGTCGCACATGACGCCCGTGACGCTCATGACGCTAAGGATGCTACGCCCGATGCCTAGAAAGCATGATCGCAACCTGATCGTCGGCCTCGATATCGGCACGTCGAAAGTCGTGGCCATCGTCGGCGAACTGATGCCCGACCGGACCATGGAGGTCATTGGCCTGGGCTCGCATCCGTCGCGCGGCCTGAAGCGAGGCGTGGTCGTGAACATCGAATCGACGGTGCAATCGATCCAGCGCGCCGTCGAGGAAGCGGAACTCATGGCGGGCTGCGAGATTCATTCTGTATATGCCGGCATCGCGGGCAGTCACGTGCGCAGCCTCAATTCGCACGGCATCGTCGCGATCCGCAACAAGGAAGTGACATCGGAGGATGTTGACAGGGTGATCGATGCGGCACGGGCCGTGGCAATTCCGGCCGACCAGAAAATCCTGCACATCCTGCCGCAGGAATTTCTGATCGATTCGCAGGAAGGCATCAAGGAGCCCATCGGCATGTCGGGTGTGCGCCTGGAAGCGAAGGTGCACATCGTGACCGGTGCCGAGAGTGCGGCACAGAACATAGTCAAGTGCGTGCAGCGTTGCGGGCTCACGGTCGAGGACATCGTTCTCGAACAGCTCGCGTCCAGCTATGCGGTACTGGCTGACGATGAGAAAGAGCTGGGCGTATGCCTCGTCGATATCGGCGGCGGCACGACCGATATCGCCGTGTTCTCCGGTGGCGCGATTCGCCACACTGCGGTGATTCCGATCGCCGGCGACCAGGTCACGAACGACATCGCGGTGAGCTTGCGCACGCCGACTCATCACGCCGAGGAGATCAAGATGAAGTTCGCTTGCGCGTTGTCGCAGCTTGCGAACTCGGATGAAACCATCGAAGTGCCGAGTGTCGGCGATCGGCCGGCTCGCCGCCTCGCGCGACAGACGCTCGCCGAAGTCGTCGAGCCCCGGTACGAAGAGTTGTTCGCATTGATTCGCGAAGAACTGCGCCGCTCCGGCTTCGAGGAAGTGATTGCCGCCGGCGTCGTGCTCACGGGCGGCAGAGCCAAGATGGAAGGCGTCGTCGAACTGGCGGAAGAAGTATTTCACATGCCCGTGCGGCTCGGCGTGCCGCAGCACATCAGCGGACTCGTCGATGTGGTGCGCAATCCGATCCATTCGACGGGCGTCGGCTTGTTGTTGTACGGACGAGAGAATTATCTGCGCGGGCGCCGAGAATCTCCTATCACCGGCAATGTTCGCGGTGTGTGGGATCGGATGCGCGCGTGGTTCCAAGGAAATTTCTGAAAGGGACGTCCGATCGGGTGGAGTGAAGGTGGAAGGGCTGGGCACATCGGGCGGACCTCTGAACCGCGCGCTGTGTCCAGAAAATTGGCGTAACTGACTTCATGTCAAAGAGACATTGAGGGGACTAAAGATGTTTGTACTCGCAGATACTGAGAATCAAGGGGCCGTGATCAAGGTCATCGGCGTGGGCGGCGGCGGCGGCAACGCCGTGGCGCACATGGTGGCGACCGGGATCGAGGGCGTGGATTTCATTTGCCTCAACACCGACGCGCAGGCGTTGAAGCATGCAAAAGTAAAAGTCGGCCTGCAGATCGGCTGCAATATCACCAAGGGCCTGGGTGCGGGCGCCGATCCCGAAGTCGGCCGCCAGGCGGCGATGGAAGATCGCGACCGCATCATCGAGATGATCGAAGGCTCGGACATGCTGTTCATCACTGCCGGCATGGGCGGTGGCACGGGCACGGGCGCTGCACCGGTGGTTGCGCAGGTTGCAAAAGAACTCGGCATCCTCACGGTTGCTGTCGTCACCAGGCCGTTCGACATGGAAGGCAGCAAGCGGCACGCGTCGGCGGAGCACGGCATTGCCGAACTCAGCCGCCATGTCGATTCGCTCATCACCATTCCGAATCAGAAGCTGCTGACCGTGCTGGGTGGCGACGTCACACTGCTCGACGCTTTCAAGGCGGCGAACCAGGTGCTGCAGGGCGCCGTACAGGGCATTGCTGAATTGATCACGCGTTCGGGCATGATCAACGTCGACTTCGCGGACGTGCGAACGGTGATGGCGGAAACCGGCATGGCCATGATGGGTTCGGGTTCGGCACGCGGCGAGAACCGTGCTCGCGACGCTGCGGAAGCCGCTGTCTCGAGCCCGCTGCTCGAGGACGTGAACCTTTCCGGCGCCCATGGTCTGTTGATCAATGTGACTGCCGGCCCGGACCTGCGCACCAGCGAGTTCAGCGTCGTGGGTGACACGGTCAAGGCCTATGCATCCGAAGATGCCAATGTGGTCGTCGGTTGCGTGATCGATCCGGAAATGCGCGAAGAGATTCGCGTGACGGTGGTGGCGACCGGCATCGGCCGTCCGACGGCACAGTCCCAGCACCCTCCGCAGACGGATTCGCGGAAAATGACTTCCATCGCCGGCAGCCGGGCTCCCCGTGGAGTACCGACGCTCGACGATCTGCACGTACCGACCTATATCCGCAATCAGCGCGAAGGCCATGTACCCCAGCAGCGCCGCGCGGTAGGTGATGGACTGACGGTGGAAGACACTTCGCTGCTGGATATTCCGGCCTTTTTGCGCCGACAGGCGGATTGATGCGTTGAGTCGAGGCGCCCCGGTCCTGGTTGGCCAGGCCCTGATCGGGAAACCGTCAGCTACGATCGGTTGAACTGCTTTGCCGGGCCTGGACCCGGCCAAGACGCTGTGAACGCCCGAACCCGCAGGTCAGAGGCTTGCTGGTCCGGGAGCGCGGTGCTACGGTCTGCCGGTTGCACGTCCGAGCCAGGTAGCGCCCACGATATCGAGTCGGGGGTGGTTGCCAAGCCAAGGCTGCCCCATAGGCGCAACGGAACCGTCCGGTAGTGTCTGCGAGTCACTGCCGGACGGACGCATAAGGGGACCTGCCTCTAGGAAATTCTTCAAGATGCTGCGACAAAGAACGCTGAAAAACACCATCCGGGGTACCGGAGTAGGCCTGCACTCGGGCAAGAAAGTGCTCATGGTGCTGCGGCCTGCGCCCGAAGATACCGGCGTGGTGTTTCGGCGCATGGATCTCGACAGGACCGTCGAGATTCCCGCCTACGCCGAGAATGTCGGCGAGACGACGCTGGGCACCACTCTCATTCAAGATGGCATCCGCGTCTCGACCATCGAACACCTGCTGTCCGCGTTCGCCGGCCTCGGCATCGACAATGCCTATGTCGAGCTCTCGGCCGAGGAAGTTCCGATCATGGACGGCAGCGCCAGTCCGTTCGTGTTCCTGCTGCAATCGGCGGGCATGGAAGAGCAGGCCGCGCCCAAGCGATTCGCCCGCATCCTGCGCTCCATCAAAGTCGAGGACGGCGACAAGTGGGCCCGTTTCGATCCGTACGACGGCTACAAGTTGAATTTCGAAATCGAATTCAATCATCCGAGTTTCCGCAAGCGCGACCAGACCGCGTCGATGAAATTTTCGACGACTTCATTCCTGAAGGAGATCAGTCGCGCACGCACGTTCGGCTTCATGCGCGACGTGGAACTCTTGCGCTCACGCAATCTCGCGCTGGGCGGCACGATGGAGAATTCCATCGTGGTCGGCGAGCACGGCATTCTCAATGAAGACGGCCTGCGCTACGAAGACGAATTCGTGAAGCACAAGATCCTCGATGCCATCGGCGACCTGTACCTGCTCCGCCGCAGCATCATCGGCGAATTCAGCGGCCACAAGTCGGGCCACGCGCTGAACAATCGGCTGCTGCGTACGCTGCTGGCAGCGCCGGATGCCTGGGAAGAAACGACATTCGACAGCATGCAGGAAGCGCCGATCGCTTTCGTTCCGGTCACCACGCTCGCGGCGACCGGATAATCACCGCCGGAAGAAAGGTTCGTTGCGTATGCGGAACGCCCGCATAACTCCGCGTCGTATGCAACCCGTTGCCAACGATCTCGTTCAGATTGCAGTTGGAAGGTAGGGGGTCGTGCGCAAAAGCGCTCTAACCATCGACATAATCATTGTCCCGGAGACTTCACGGGTTTTTTTCTGCAGTGAAACTCGCACCCACCTTCACTTTCAGTTTCGTGAACTGCGTCTCGCCCGCGGCGCGTAGTTTTTCGAGCAGCGCTGTTTGTGCATACCGGATCTGCGGGCACCACGCCGCCGAGTCGGCGGTCACGACCAAGGTGTCGTCCTGATAACTGGCTGAAATCACGTGGTGTTTTTCATCGCCTTCGAGAGCGTCACGCACTTTGCTGGTTAAATCCACAGTGGCCCGGGCGCGTTGTTCCAACGCTGCGAAGAGCGGCCCCAGGCCGGCGGTGATGGGCTTCATGTGGTCAGACATAAACTGATTCGGTGGTCTGGTTGAGATTTTGTGAGATAGAGGCGCTTGATCTTTGCCAAGTCAATTCTGCATATTCCACTACGCTGTAAAGGGCAAACCTGTCGAAAGGCAGGGACGCAAAGCCACCGGTCTACAGACGTCGAGCGGGATCGCATGACCCAGGTCATGACCAGCTCCGACGGACACGATAGCGGGGTCGCCAGGATGTACAACACGAACGATCGGGTTTACGTCCGTCAGTCGCTGCAGGCGCATGTTCGTGCGCAGCAGGCTTGGCAATCGGCGCTCGAGGCAGCAGTAGCAGTCAAGGCGCGCCGTCAGGACGTTTCGTCGCGCCGGTTTTTCAGCGGCAGCGAGGGCATCATGGCATGAACGTCATCGTCTTTTCCAAGCGCCTCGGACGCGCCCGCCAGATCGAACTGGGCGGCTCGGGAGCCTTGACGGTGGCGATTGCCTCGATCGTCCTGCTGTTGGCAGGAGTGATGCTCGCCGGGTTCCAACTCGGTCGCAGCAACTCCTTCGCCGGTCCGGCGGAGAAAGTCGGTGAATGGTCCCGCCAGCTCGCGGACCAGCAGAATGAAGTCATGGTCGCCAAACGCGACCTGCAGGAACGTCTCGAAGCGCTCACCGGCCGCGTCGGCCAGATGAACGCCCACGTGATCCGCCTCGATGCCCTGGGCCGCCGGCTCACCGAAATGGCCCATCTCGACAAGGGCGAATTCAATTTCGATTCGCCGCCCGCGCAGGGCGGGCCCGAGGGACTGGTGGAAGGCGCGATGGTCACATCGCCCGAACTGTCCACGATGCTCGATGACCTCAGCACCCAGATCAAGGACCGCGAGCGCCAGCTCAGCGTCCTCGAAAGCCTGATTTCCACCCGCAACCTCAGCCGCCAGATCGTTCCCGGTGGCCGCCCCGTGGCGCAGGGCTGGATCTCGTCTTATTTCGGCCAGCGCGCTGATCCGTTCGATGGCCGCCAGGCCTATCATCGCGGTATCGATTTCGCGGCGCCCGAAGGTTCGCAGGTCATTGCGGTGGCTTCCGGCATCGTGACCTATTCGAAGGAGCGTTTCGGCTACGGCCGCACCGTGGAAATCAATCATGGCAACGGGTATGTCACCCGGTACGGTCACAACCAGAAGCTGCTGGTGACCGTGGGCGATACCATTCAGAAGGGCGACCCCATCGCGCTGATCGGTTCGACCGGCCGCTCCACCGGCCCGCACCTGCACTTCGAAGTACTGAAAGAGGGCCGGTCGGTGGATCCGATGAGTTTCGTCAAGCAATAGGTCGGCAGGCAAGGGCTCGGGGCGCGGGGCTCGGGCCAGAGTGAAGAAGGCGCCGATATCAAATCGTTCTCGCTCTCTATCTCTGACCCGAGCCCCGCGCCCCGAGCCCTTCTCCTAGGCGTCGCGGAACTGTATTTTTCTCCCGCACCCCCTTGTTTTCCCGCGGCTTGCCTTTAGCTTCGCAGGTCAGCGCGACGATCCTCACGTACCGTTCCAATCTCCGGCGGCATCTGCTCAGGCTGCCGTGAAGTCGCACGTGTACAATACCGCGCTTTTCCCAGTCCCCTTTGCGGAGTTCGAAGCGTGGCGAATTGGCTCACCCAGCTGTTCGGGAGCCGCAACAAGCGGCTCGTCGGCAGCTATTCCCGATCGGTCTCCCGGACCAACGCTCTCGAAGCCCCGTTCAAGGCCCTGAGCGACGAACAGCTGCGCGGCAAGACCGAGGAATTCCGTCGCCGTATCGAGAAGGGCGAGACCCTCGATGACGTGCTGCCAGAGGCATTTGCCGCCGTTCGCGAAGCGGCGCGGCGCACGTTGGGCATGCGCCACTACGATGTGCAGCTCATCGGCGGCATGGCACTGCACGGCGGCAAGATCGCCGAAATGCGCACCGGCGAAGGCAAGACGCTGGTGGAAACCCTGCCGGCCTATCTAAACGCCCTGCCCGCGAAAGGCGTTCACATCGTCACCGTCAACGAATACTTGGCGCAGCGCGACGCCGACTGGATGGCGCCGATCTACCGCTTCCTCGGCTTGACCGTCGGTGTGATCAAGAGCGGCCAGTCGTCCGAGGAGAAGCGCGCCGCCTATGCGTGCGATATCACTTACGGCACCAACAACGAGTTCGGCTTCGACTACCTGCGCGACAACCTGGCCTTCCGCCTCGAAGATCGCGCTCAACGGGCACTCTCGTACGCCATCGTCGACGAAGTCGACTCGATCCTGATCGACGAAGCGCGCACGCCGCTGATCATTTCCGGACCCGCCGAAGAAAGCACCGAGCTGTACGTCAAGATCAACAAGCTTCCGCCGCGCCTGAAGCGCCAGGAAACCGAAGAAGGCGAGGGCGACTACTGGGCCGACGAGAAGTCGCGCCAGGTACATTTGTCGGACGCGGGCCATGAGCGCGCCGAAGAATTGATCGTCGAGGCCGGCCTGCTGGAGCCGGACCAGAGTCTCTACGATGCAGCCAACATCCGCCTCATGCATCACCTCAACGCTGCGTTGCGTGCGCATGCGCTGTATCACCGTGACGTCGAATACATCGTGCGCAACGGCGAAGTCATCATCGTCGACGAGTTCACCGGCCGCACCATGCAGGGCCGGCGCTGGTCGGACGGCCTGCACCAAGCCATCGAAGCCAAGGAAGGCGTGCGCGTTCGCGAAGAGAACCAGACCGTCGCGTCGATCACGTTCCAGAACTTCTTCCGCATGTATTCGAAGCTGGCCGGCATGACCGGTACCGCCGATACGGAAGCGTTCGAGTTCCAGCAGATCTACGGTCTCGAAGTCGTGGTCATTCCCACGCATCGCGACATGGTGCGCAAGGATCATTCCGACTTCGTCTACCTGTCGGCGAAGGACAAGTTCGATGCGATCCTCGAAGACGTGCGCGATTGTGTAGCTCGCGGCCAGCCGACCCTGGTCGGTACGACGTCGATCGAGACGTCCGAATTCCTCGCGGGCCTGCTGGCCCAGCACCAGATCCCGCACGAAGTGCTGAACGCCAAGCAGCATGAGCGTGAAGCTCAAATCGTCGCGCAAGCGGGCCGTCCCCGCGCTGTAACGATCGCTACCAACATGGCCGGCCGCGGTACCGACATCGTGCTCGGCGGCAGTCTCGAAGCCGAACTGCATCAGATCGATCCTGCCGATGAAGCGGCTCGTGCGCGAGCGCGCGAAGAATGGAAGGTGCGGCACGATGTGGTGCTCGCTTCCGGCGGCCTGCACATCATCGGCACGGAGCGTCACGAGTCACGCCGCATCGACAACCAGCTGCGCGGCCGTTCGGGTCGCCAGGGCGATCCGGGATCCAGCCGTTTCTATCTCTCGCTCGAAGACAACCTGA
>Ga0157380_10000191_pt1 | contig 35789 bp, 28 predicted proteins | sample S35metaG_FD_119757 | JGI IMG/M metagenome (GOLD analysis project Ga0157380, IMG submission 119757) | Switchgrass rhizosphere microbial communities from Kellogg Biological Station, Michigan, USA - S3-5 metaG | ecosystem: Host-associated > Plants > Roots > Rhizosphere > Soil | place: USA...
ATTAGATTGACGCATAGCCTGAGTTTCTGAGGTAGTTGGCGCATTCGTGCGGCGAGAAGGCGTCGAGGAGTGATCCGATGCGGCGCCAGGTTGCTTCGACCGATCGTTCGGCGGCTTTTCGCAGCAGGGTTTTGAGTTTGGTGCATCATCCGGGCGACGACCGCGTCTACTGGGTCGACATCAACAATTCACTCTACGCGAAGCTCGAATATCCCGCATTTATTGCTGTCCTGACTACCAACGGACGTCGGTTTGTCGAATATTTGCGCGAGGCTGGCCGTGCCGATGTGCACGACAATCAGTTCCTGAGCCTTACCGCGCGACCGCATGTGCAGATCGAAGCGTACGCGAGCTTCGACCTGGTCGACGGCCGGGCGATGTTCGGCCCTTTCACGGACGTGCTGGCGATCCGCTTTAACCCTTACCTCGACTATTATGAGCTGACGCACATCGCTCGGTCATCTTCGGATGACACGCCTGTGGAGATCGTCGACCAGACGATCCAATATCACGAGTTGCGCGAGTATATCGCGAACCGGTTCGAGCAAGTGGACAAGGACAACCTCTTGTTTCGCTATCTCGACATACCCCTTAGTCCTCCGGTTTGCTGGCTGGAACTGTGGAACCCAATCCGAGCGGAATGCCCACCGAGGAGTTGCGCGGCAAATCGGTGACTGACTGGGCTGGCTTCCATGACGAGCGGATGGCGATTCTGCCGGGCTCGGCGACGGTCACAGAACCGCCGGAGATGCCGTTTCCGATACCAGTGTTGGCGAGTGGCGAACGGCTGCTGAGGGCCCTGGGATAATCTCACAAAGCAGATGCGCTATTGGCTCAATGAACGGCAGTTCCGATCAGGGGCGGCACCGAAACCTGCCTTTCTGGATCGTCCAACATAGCTGCCATCGCACGGCTCGGGCAGCGTCTACCGCATCGCGAGCCCAGCCAAGTGAGCGCCAAGGTCTATCAGGCGCTCGCCGCGCTGGCGACGATGGCGCCCGCGCAGTTGAAGGACGAATGGCGGCGGCTCCAGAAGACCGAGCCGCCGCGGCTCGGTCCCGATCTGCTTCGCCTAGCTATCGGCTATCACATCCAGGAGCGTGCGGATCGGCCGCAATCGACCAAAGCGGCACGGGCGCTGCGCAACGCGCAGAGCGGGCAGGGGCGCAGTGCTGCTCCCCAACTCAAACCTGGCACGCGCCTGCTGCGCAGCTGGAACGGCCAGACTATCTCGGTTGTCGTCACCGACCGCGGCTTCGAGTATCGCGGCCGGAACTGGTCGTCGCTTACTGCCATCGCGCGTGATGTAACTGGGGCTGGCTGGTCGGGACCCCGCTTCTTCGGCCTGACCGGAGATGCCGCGCGTGGCTAGAAAACCCGTCACCGATCAGCGCGGCGGACAGCGCACCGTTCGCTGCGCGGTCTACACGCGCAAGTCGACCGAAGAGGGGCTGGATCAGGCGTTCAACAGCCTCGATGCCCAGCGCGAGGCTTGCGACGCCTATATCCTCAGCCAACGTCATGAGGGCTGGACCCTGGTCAAGGATAGCTATGATGATGGCGGATTCTCGGGCGGCAATATGGAGCGGCCCGGCCTGAAGCGCCTCCTGGCGGATATCGAAGCGGGCAAGGTCAACGTGATCGTCGTCTACAAGGTCGACCGGCTGACCCGCTCGCTGGGAGACTTCGCCAAGATCGTCGATGTGCTCGATGAGCGCGATGCATCCTTCGTGTCGGTCACCCAGTCGTTCAACACCACCACCAGCATGGGCAGGCTCACCCTCAACGTGTTGCTGTCCTTCGCCCAGTTCGAGCGCGAGGTGACCGGCGACGGGCAGGGCGCTGCTCGATGAGCTTGAACGGACAGGATACCGGACCAAGAAATCGTCAGCCCGCGGCGGAATCGTGTTCACCCGCGGGCCGCTTTTCCACATCCTCAACAATCGCATCTACCTTGGCGAGACGGTCCATCAGGGTGTCTCCTATCCCGGCGAGCATCAGGCCATCGTTCCTCAGGAGCTGTAGGATTCGGTCCAGAACAGCATGGCCGGTCAACGGGTTACGCGCCGATCTCAATCCAAGTGCGAGAATCGAGTTTGCTGGCTGGGCGGATCTTCGATGGCGAGGGGCGGCGGATGTCGCCGAGCCATGCGAGCAAAGCCGGGCGCCGCTACCGCTATTACATTACGCCCCAGGCCGAACTTGGCGATGATGCTCGTCCTGCGTGGCGGGTGCCGGCGCACGACCTTGAGGCTGCGGTGATCGGTCGGCTGCAGAAGATGTTCAGCGATCGAAGCGCCATCGCCTCGGTGATCGGCAGCGCGGGAACCGACGCCGCCACGCTCAAGGCCGCGCTCACCCTCGGGCAAAGGCTCGCTGCCTATCCGGGGTTGCCCGAGCATCGGCGGGGTGTGATCGAGCAGCTGGTGGCCAAGGTTCAACTCGCCGACGATCATTTCGCCATCGACGTCGATGGCGCCGCGGTGCGGAGGCTCCTGCAGATCGAGCCCCGCGACGATTCTGCGGACGAGCGCATCACGCTGGTCAGCTCGGCCGCGAAGGTAAGGCGCGGCAAGGATGTGAAGCTGGTGATCGCGGACAATGACGGTCGCGCCGATCAAGCCCAGGACCATGTGCTGGTCGCGCTGCTTGCCGAAGCGCGCGATGCCTATGCGCTGGTCATTCGCTGGCCCGATCGCAGCGTCAGGGAACTGGCGCGCGAGAGCGGCAAGTGCCGGACCCGGTTCGGACGGCTGATCCGCGTTGCGCTGCTCGCGCCCGACATTGTGCAGTCTTGCATCGACGGGACGCAACCGATGCGGCTCACCGCGAGGATGCTGCTCGAAGCGGACCTGCCGATCAGCTGGGATGCGCAGCGCAAGATGCTCGGCTTCATCTGATCGAGCCTTCCCACCGCCACTGATGCCGGCCGCCGTCCTTCTCGCGACGGCGGCCGGTCTCGGTTTGTCTGCTCGTCATCGACCATCATGTTCATGGCCGTGCAGTCTCGAATTCGGGGCCTCGAGACGCGAGGTCAATTTAGCGCTTCGAGCGTCTCGCTCTGTGTCTCAAGACTGCATGGGCAAAATTCACTCAGCCGAATCGCCGCGCAAGCGCGGGCTTTTCAGGCGGCTCGCCTCAAGAGCGTTTCTAGCGGGTGATTTCCGGAATGGGTGGTGCCCAGGAGAGGACTCGAACCTCCACGGCCTTGCGGCCACTGGCACCTGAAGCCAGCGCGTCTACCAATTCCACCACCTGGGCTTCGGGTGCGGAGGCCGGGCGGATAGCGGCGGCGCTTGCGCCTTGTCAACCGCTTCTGTGCAGGGCAATGCGGGAAATCTGAACATCAAGGGATTCTGACGATGAGCCGTCTTGTCACATTGTTCGGCGGTGGCGGATTTCTGGGCCGATACGTCGCGCAAGAGCTGCTTCGCGCCGGCGTGCGGGTGCGCGTCGCCGAGCGTGACCCGTCGGATGCCTGGTATCTCAAGCCGCTCGGCGAGCTCGGCCAGACACAGTTCGTCGCGGCTAGTGTCACCAGTCCGGCGACGGTCGCACACGCGGTCCGCGGCGCCGACGCCGTCGTCAATCTGGTGGGGGTCCTCAAGGGCGACTTCGACGCGATCCACCGCAAAGGCGCGGCCAATGTCGCTGCCGCCGCCAAGGCGGCGGGCGTCGGCGCGCTGGTCCATATCTCGGCGATCGGCGCCGATCCCCAGTCGGCCTCGGGCTATGGGCGCAGCAAGGGCGAGGGCGAGGCGGCGGTGCGCGAGGCCTTTCCCGCCGCCACCATCGTGCGTCCGTCGATCATCTTCGGACAGGAAGATGCCTTCCTCAACCGTTTCGCCGCGATGCTCGGTTTCCCGGTGGTGCCGGTGCTGCGCGGCGGGGTGCAGTTCCAGCCGGTCTGGGTCGCGGACGTCGCCAAGGCGATCGCTGCGGCCGCGCTCGATCCCGCGGCGCATGGCGGGAAGACCTACGAGCTGGGCGGGCCCGAGGCGATCACGATGGCCGACCTGCATAGCTGGCTCGCCAAGGCGACCGGCCGCAAGCCGAACTTCGTGCATCTTCCCGACGCCTTGGGCGCGCTCGTCGCGACGCTCGGCGGGGCGCTGCCGGGCGCGCCGATCACGCGCGATCAATGGCTGATGCTGCAGAAGGACAATATCGTGACGCCAGGGACGAAGGGCTTCGAAGCTTTCGGGATTACGCCCACGCCGATGGAGGCTGTCGCGCCTGCCTGGCTGGTCCAGTATCGGCCGCATGGCCGTTTCGCCGCGCGCATCAAATCCGCCGCCTGACCCAGCATGGAACTCTCGCTGCTGTCCATCATCCTCCTCGGCATCGTCGAGGGGCTCACCGAATTTCTGCCGGTCTCTTCGACTGGTCATCTCATCCTGGCGGGAGAGGTGATGCAGGTGCCGCAAGGCACCGAGACATTCGATATAGTCATTCAGCTTGGGGCGATCCTCGCGGTGGTGGTGCTGTACCGGCAGCGCTTCGCCGTGGTGCTAGCCGGCCTCGCACGTCGCGATCCCGACGCGATCCGCTTCACCCGCAACGTGCTGGTCGGCTTTCTCCCTTCGGCGGTGGTCGGCGCGATCGCCTATAGCGCAATCAAGACGGTCCTGATGACGCCAATCGTCGTGGCGGTTGCGTTGATCGTTGGCGGCATCGCGATCCTCGTCATTGAACGGACGGTGCGTCAGCCGACCAGCGACAGCGTCGAGGGCATGTCGCTCCGAACCTCGCTCGGCATTGGCCTGATCCAGTGCCTTTCGATGATCCCCGGGATCAGCCGCTCCGGCGCGACGATCATGGGCGCGCTCACGCTGGGTGTCGAGCGGCGCACGGCCGCCGAATATAGTTTTTTCCTCGCCATCCCGACGATGGTTGGCGCGACGACGCTCGCGCTGTGGAAATCGCGCCATGAACTCGGCGACGCCCAGACCACCGCGATCGCCATCGGCTTCGTCGTCTCTTTTCTCGTCGCGATGTTGGTGATCCGATGGTTCCTCGCGGTCGTCACGCGGCACGGATTCGCGCCGTTCGCCTGGTATCGCATCATCGTGGGTGGGATTGCGCTCGCGTGGCTGGTCGCCAAATAGGTCCGATACGGATCTATTATTTCGCCAGTCTGCACGAAAATTCAGCTAGTTGCAGCCAAGAGAGATAAATTAGGTCAGTCTGATTGACTTAATGCGCGAAAAGCGCGTGACTCCGGCGCATTTTCGTGAAATAGCACCATCAAGCACTGATCGCTCGGAGCGCGCCGCTATGGCGCGCCTTCCGCAGGACGAGCAGGGCATCAACGCTTTGAAGGGGAGTCGTCCACTCGTCAGCGGAAGCGCTTGGGTGCTTCGCGTTGCGACGCAATGGCTCCGGCGGGAACAAGTGATGGCGGACGAGCCGATGTTGAAGTTCGTGGATGTGGGCCAGGCCTATCCGCCCAAGCGCGCCGCCGGTGCGCGAACTGCGGATTTTGCCGAGATTGCGCCGCTCTATGGCGAGGATCAGGCCGGGGAGCAAGCGTCACGCTGCTCGCAATGCGGCGTGCCCTATTGCGCCACCCATTGCCCGCTGCACAATCATATCCCCGACTGGCTGCGGCTGACGACCGAAGGGCGCCTGCGCGAGGCCTATGAGCTGTCCAACGCGACCTCGACCATGCCCGAGATCTGCGGCCGGATCTGCCCGCAGGACCGGCTGTGCGAGGGCAATTGCGTGATCGAATTTTCGGGCCATGGCGCGGTTACGATCGGCTCGGTCGAAAAATATATCACCGACACCGCCTGGGAGAATGGCTGGGTCGAGCCGGTTGTGGTCGGCGCTGCGAGGGGCCAGTCGGTCGGGGTGATCGGCGCCGGGCCGGCCGGATTGACGACCGCCGAGTTGATGCGCGCGCGCGGCTATGAGGTCCATGTCTATGACCGGCATGATCGCGCGGGCGGGCTGCTCACTTATGGCATTCCCGGCTTCAAGCTCGAAAAGCCGGTTGTGATGCGGCGGGTGCAGCGGCTTAAGGATGCGGGCATCGTCTTCCACGAAGGCTTCGAGGTCGGCCGCGATGCGTCGCTCGCCGAGCTGCGCGCGCGCCACGATGCGCTGCTGATCGCTACCGGCGTGTACAAGCCGCGCGCGATCAAGGCGCCGGGTGTCGGAGCGCCGGGCGTGGTCGACGCGCTCGATTACTTGACCGCTTCGAACCGCAAGAGCTTTGGCGATGCGGTGCCGTCGTTCGACGACGGCTCGCTCAACGCCGAGGGTAAAAATGTCGTGGTGATCGGCGGCGGCGATACCGCGATGGACTGCGTGCGCACCGCGATCCGCCAGGGCGCGGCCTCGGTCAAATGTCTCTATCGCCGTGACCGCGCCAATATGCCGGGCTCACAACGCGAGACGAAGAACGCCGAAGAGGAGGGCGTCGAGTTCGTCTGGCTGTCGGCGCCCGAGGCGTTCGAGGGCGCCGATGGCGTCAGCGGTGTCCGCGCGATCCGGATGCGGCTCGGCGAGCCTGATGTCTCTGGTCGCCGCACCCCCGAACCCGATCCGGGCAGCGACTTCCGGCTCGACGCCGATCTGGTGATCAAGGCGCTCGGCTTCGATCCCGAGGAACTGCCGGCGATGTTCGGCGCGCCCGAACTGTCGGTGACACGCTGGGGCACGCTGCGCGTCGACCACAAGACGATGCAGACCTCGATCGACGGCGTGTTCGCCGCGGGCGACATCGTTCGCGGAGCCTCGCTGGTGGTCTGGGCGATCCGCGACGGTCGCGATGTGGCCGAGCGGATGCACGCCTATCTCAAGGCGAAGGCGACGGCCAAGGCCGAGAAGGTGGCGGCGTGATGCGGGCGCTGGCGATTTTTGTTGGGTTCGCGCTGGCCACGCCGGCTTTCGCGGAGGCAAAGCCGGACCCTACGACGCTCGCTGCCGCGCGCGAGTTGATGCGGGTGTCGGATCTCCAGGGGCAGATGCGCGCATTCTATCCGGCGGTGGCCGGCGCGATCGGCGATCAGATGCGCCAGCTGTTCGTCGACAACAAAGTGCCGGACGGCCTTGGAAGAGAGCTCACCGCGGCGGTCCAGGCGAATATCGGGTCGCTGGATTCACTGTTCACGCCCGAGCTTGTGGACAAGATGGCGAATATTTACGCCGGGCATTTCACGGCTGAAGAACTCAAGCGGCTCAGTGCGATGATGAGCGACCCAGTAATGGGAAAATTTCGTGCCGAATCTCCGCGCATGATGGGCGAGCTGATGCCGCTGATCTTCGCAGCGATCAAGCCGCGACAGCAAGATTTTGAAAAGAGACTGCGCCAGATCGTCACCGACTGGATTAAACAACACCCCGAAGACAAGGCGAAGCTTCGTTCGCCCACTGCCAGCTAGGATCGAATCATGTCCTACGAGCACCTGACCCCCGAACATGAGCGTCTCGCCCGCGAAGGCATGTACCGGCCCGAGTTCGAAGGCGACGCCTGCGGCGTCGGCCTCGTCGCCGCGACCGATGGCAAGCCGTCGCGCCGCGTCGTCGCAGCGGCGATCGATGCGCTCAAGGCGGTGTGGCACCGCGGCGCGGTTGACGCCGACGGCAAGACCGGCGACGGCGCGGGCATCCATGTCGATCTGCCGGTGCGCTTCTTCGACGACGCGATCGAATATGCCGGGCACAAGCCGCGGCCGAACCGGCTCGCGGTCGGCATGGTGTTCCTGCCGCGCACCGATCTCGGCGCGCAGGAGACCTGTCGCACGATCGTCGAGAGCGAGATCATCGATTTCGGCTACACCATTTACGGCTGGCGCCAGGTGCCCGTCGACGTATCGGTGATCGGCGAGAAGGCGATGCTGACGCGTCCCGAGATCGAGCAGATCATGATCGCCGGGCCGATGCCCGACGAGATGAGCCTCGAGGAGTTCGAAAAGAATCTCTACCTGATCCGCCGCCGCATCGAACGCAAGGTGATCGAGGCGCAGATCCAGGGCTTCTACATCTGCTCGTTGTCGGCGCGCTCGATCATCTACAAGGGGCTGTTCCTCGCCGAGGAGCTGTCGGTCTTCTATCCCGATCTCAAGGATGAGCGCTTCGTCAGCCGCGTCGCGATCTTCCACCAGCGCTATTCGACCAACACCTTCCCGCAATGGTGGCTCGCGCAGCCGTTTCGCACGCTTGCGCACAATGGCGAGATCAACACGATCCGCGGCAACAAGAACTGGATGAAGAGCCACGAGATCAAGATGGCCAGCCTCGCGTTCGGCGAGCATTCCGACGAGATCAAGCCGCTGATCCCGGCGGGCGCGTCGGACACCGCCGCGCTCGACGCGGTGTTCGAGACGATCTGCCGCTCGGGCCGCGACGCGCCGACCGCCAAGCTGATGCTCGTGCCCGAAGCCTGGCAGAGCAACGACGACATGCCCGAGAGGCAGCGGGCGATGTACAGCTATTTCGGATCGGTAATGGAGCCGTGGGACGGCCCCGCCGCGCTGGCGATGACCGATGGCCGCTGGGTGGTCGCGGGCGTCGACCGCAACGCGTTGCGCCCGCTGCGCACCACGCGCACCGCCGACAACCTGCTCATCGTCGGTTCCGAAACCGGCATGGTCGTGGTGCCCGAGAGCACCATCATCGCCAAGGGACGGATGGGCCCGGGGCAGATGATCGCGATCGACCTCGAGGAAGGGCGTCTCTATGGCGACGCCGAGATCAAGGACCGGATCGCCGACGAGCATCCTTATGGCGAGTGGGTCAAGGGCTTCCGGATGCTCAAGGATCTTCCGGCTCCCGCCGAGGACATGATCCCGCGCTGGTCGCGGTCCGAGCTGCTGCGCCGTCAGGTCGCCGCCGGGCAGACCATGGAGGATATGGAGCTGATCCTCAGCCCGCAGATCGAGGACGCCAAGGAGGCGATCGGATCGATGGGCGACGATACGCCGCTTGCCGTGATTTCGGACAAGCCGCGGCTGATCAGCCATTTCTTCCGGCAGAATTTCAGCCAGGTCACCAACCCGCCGATCGACTCGCTGCGCGAGACGCGGGTGATGAGCCTCAAGACGCGCTTCGGCAATCTCGCCAACATCCTCGACAATGAGGGACAGCAGGCCGACGTGCTCGTGCTCGAAAGCCCGGTGCTGCATTGCCGGGACTGGCATGCGCTCAAGGATCATTTCGGGGCGCAGGCGGCTGAAATCGACTGCACATTCGACGCGCATGGCGGGCCCGATGCGTTGCGCGCGGCGATCACGCGGGTGCGCGCCGAGGCCGAGACCGCGGTGCGCGAGGGCAAGGCCGAGCTGTTCCTCACCGACGAGCATGTCGGGCCAGACCGGATCGCGATCGCGATGGTGCTCGCCGCCGCCGCGGTGCACACGCATCTCGTCCGCAAGGGGCTGCGCTCCTATGCGTCGGTCAACGTTCGATCGGCCGAGTGCCTCGACACGCATTATTATGCGGTGCTGATCGGGGTCGGCGCGACCACGGTAAACGCCTACCTCACCGAGGCGGCGATTGCCGATCGCCACATGCGCGGGCTATTCGGCGATCGAACCCTCGCCGATTGTCTGACGCGCCATCGCAAGGCGATCGACGATGGACTGCTCAAGATCATGTCGAAGATGGGGATCGCGGTGATCTCCAGTTATCGCGGCGGCTATAATTTCGAGGCGGTCGGTCTCAGCCGCGCGCTGGTCAACGACTTCTTCCCCGGCATGCCCGCCAAGATCTCGGGCGAGGGCTACAACTCACTGCAGATCAATCTGGTCGACCGTCACGAGCAGGCGTTCGACGATGTCGTCGTCTCGCTGCCGGTCGGCGGTTTCTACAGGCAACGTGCGGGGGGGGAGGTGCATGCCTATTCGGCGCAGCTGATGCACCTGTTGCAGTCCTCGGTCGCAACCGACAGCTATTCGACCTACCTGCAATTCTCGCGCGGGGTGCGCGATCTGCCGCCGGTCTATCTGCGCGACCTGCTCGAGTTCAACTGGGCGCGCGAGAGCATTCCGATCGACTCGGTCGAGCCGATCACCGAGATTCGCAAGCGTTTCGTTACCCCCGGCATGTCGCTCGGCGCGCACAGCCCCGAGGCGCATGAGACGCTCGCGATCGCGATGAATCGGATCGGCGCCAAGGCGGTGTCGGGCGAGGGTGGCGAGGACAAGAGCCGCTATACGCCCTACGCCAATGGCGACAACGCCAATTCGGTGATCAAGCAGGTCGCCTCGGGCCGGTTCGGCGTCACCGCCGAATATCTCGGCGCCGCCGAGGAACTGGAGATCAAGGTCGCGCAGGGCGCCAAGCCCGGCGAGGGCGGCCAGCTGCCCGGTTTCAAGGTGACCGAGATGATCGCCCGGCTACGGCATTCGACCCCAGGGGTAATGCTGATCTCGCCGCCGCCGCACCACGATATCTATTCGATCGAGGATCTGGCGCAGCTGATCTACGACCTCAAGCAGATCAATCCGCGCGCGCGCGTCTGCGTCAAGCTGGTAAGCTCTGCCGGGATCGGAACCGTCGCGGCGGGCGTCGCCAAGGCGCATGCCGACGTGATCCTCGTCGCCGGTCATGTCGGCGGCACCGGCGCGTCGCCGCAGACCTCGGTCAAATATGCGGGCACGCCGTGGGAGATGGGTCTGTCCGAGACCAACCAGGTGCTCACGCTCAACGGGCTGCGTCACCGCGTCAAGCTGCGCACCGACGGTGGCCTCAAGACCGGGCGCGACATCGTGATCGCCGCGATCCTCGGTGCCGAGGAGTTCGGCATCGGCACGCTCAGCCTCGTCGCGATGGGCTGCATCATGGTGCGCCAGTGCCATTCAAACACCTGCCCCGTCGGCGTCTGCACGCAAGACGAGGCGCTCAGGAAGAAGTTCGTCGGCACGCCCGAGAAGGTGATCAATCTGATGACCTTCATCGCCGAGGAGGTGCGCGAGATACTCGCCAAGCTCGGCGTGCGCTCGCTCGATGAGATCATCGGCCGCACCGAGCTGCTCCGCCAGGTCAGCCGCGGCGCCGAACATCTTGACGATCTCGATCTCAACCCGGTGCTCGCCAAGGTCGATGCGCCCGAAGAGAAGCGCCGCTTCAACATCCCGACCTTCCGCAACGAGGTGCCCGACAGTCTCGACGCGCAGATGATCGAGGATGCCAAGGCGGTGTTCGAGCGGCGCGAGAAGATGCAGCTGACCTACACTGTGCGGAACACCCACCGTGCGGTCGGCACGCGCTTTTCGGCCGAGATCACGCAGCGCTTCGGGATGTCGTCGCTGGCGGATGGGCATGTCCATATCCGCCTGCGCGGGTCGGCGGGCCAGTCGCTCGGGGCGTTCGCGGTCAAGGGCATCACGCTCGAGGTGTTCGGCGACGCCAACGATTATGTCGGTAAGGGGCTATCGGGCGCGATCATCGCGGTCCGCCCGATGGTGTCCTCGCCGCTTGAAACCAAGTCGAACACGATCATCGGCAATACCGTCCTCTACGGCGCGACCGCGGGCAAGCTGTTCGCGGCTGGGCAGGCGGGCGAGCGCTTCGCGGTGCGCAACTCGGGCGCGACCGTGGTCGTCGAGGGCTGCGGCGCCAATGGCTGCGAATATATGACCGGCGGCGTCGCGGTGATCCTGGGTCGTGTCGGCCCCAATTTCGGCGCGGGCATGACCGGTGGCATGGCCTTCGTGCTCGACGAGCATGGCGAGTTCGAACGTCGCGCCAATCCCGACAGCATCCTGTGGCAGCGCTTCGCGTCGACGCATTGGGAGATGCGCTGCAAGGCGCTGATCGCCGAGCATGCCGAGCGGACCGACAGCAAATGGGCGCACAGCGTGCTCGACGACTGGGATCGCTGGCGGTCGCGGATCTGGCAGGTGTGTCCGAAGGAGATGGTCAGCCGGCTCGAACATCCGCTCAGCGATGTCGAGCCCGAGGTCGTCGCTGCGGAGTAACTCCGTCCCGTTCACCCGTGCGCCGAAAAAGACTGTCCGAGTCGCACGTCGCCGTTCATCTAGCACGTCATCCCAGCTTCCGCCGGGATGACGTGCAAAGAAGCGGCGATGTGTTGCGGAGATGTCCGAGGGAGGGGAGGCTTGTTTTTATTCTTTCGCTCGCTTCCCCCTGCTGACATATCGCGCTGGTCCCGATAGGTTGTGCCCCACGATGTGGCAGCTTTATCAATTTCCTCTTTGTCCCTTCTCCCGAAAGATCCGCCTCCAGATGGAGGAAAAAGGCATCGCCTATGAGCTGGTGCGCGAATCGCCCTGGTTACGGCGCGACGAATTCCTCGATCTCAATCCGGTGGGGCAGACGCCGGTTCTGGTCGATCCGGCCACCGGCGCGACGCTGATCCACAGCTGCGCAATTTCCGAATATCTCGAGGAGACGGTGGAGCCCGTGCCGATGATCCCGGGCAATGCCGCCGCGCGCGGCGAGATCCGGCGGCTGGTCGCGTATTTCGACGAGAAATTCTATGGCGATGTGGTGGGGCCGCTGCTTTACGAGCGTGCGCTCAAGCTGATCGTCCACCGAGCGCCGCCCGACGCGGGCGTGCTCCGCCAGGCGATGAAGGCGGTCAACGACCATCTCGATTATGTCGACTATCTGGTAGGGAGCCGGCGCTGGATCGGCGGCCAGCTGCTGAGCCTCGCCGATCTTGCCTGCGCCGCCCACATCTCAGTCGCCGACTATCTCGGCGGGATCGACTGGCGCGGCCATGAGGAAACCCGCCAATGGTATTCAGGCATGAAGTCGCGGCGTTCGCTGCGCGTCCTGCTCGCCGAGCGCATGGAGCTGGTCAGTCCGCCCGAATTCTATGAGAAGCCTGATTTCTGACTTACCCCTGCCGAACGCGAAGACAGCGGAATATTCGCCGATTTCCGTCTAAATGCGCGTGCCAGCTTGCATTCTCCACTGATATGGATCATATCCCGCTGCGCGTCGATGCTGTCTTGCAGCATTTGGCCGATGAGCAGCGTGATCTCCTGTCCATTCCAAGGGGCAGGCCGGCTCGGGCCCTAAGGACGCGAAACCAAGCTGAGGCTTCCCAATTCACGCGGGTCGTCATGTGAACCCGCTGTCGCATGAATGTCCATTCGTGCGCCCGCGCCACCGAAAGTGCATAAGTGACCAAATTTTCCGAACTCGGCCTGATCGAGCCGCTGCAACGCGCGCTTGCCGCCAAGGGCTATGACATTCCGACGCCGATCCAGGCGCAGGCCATTCCCGCGCTGCTGGAAGGGCGCGACCTATGCGGCATCGCGCAGACCGGCACCGGCAAGACGGCGGCCTTCGCGCTGCCGTCGCTCCATTATCTCGCCGAAAATCTCAAGCATACCCCGCCGCAAGGTTGCCGCATGCTCGTCCTCGCCCCGACGCGCGAGCTTGCCAGCCAGATCGCCGAGAGCTTCGTCCAATATGGCAAGTTCCTGCGTCTGAGCGTCGCGACCGTGTTCGGCGGCGTGCCGATCAACAAGCAGATCCGCCAGCTCCAGCGCGGCGTCGACGTGCTCGTCGCGACTCCCGGCCGCCTGCTCGACCTGATCGACCAGCGCGCGCTGAGCCTCAAGTTCGTCGAGATCTTCGTCCTCGACGAGGCCGATCAGATGCTCGATCTCGGCTTCATTCACGCGCTCAAGCGGGTCGACCAGCTTCTGCCGAAGAAGCGCCAGTCGCTGTTCTTCTCGGCGACGATGCCCAAGGCGATCGCCGAACTTGGCGATCGTTTCCTCACCAACCCGGCCAAGGTGTCGGTCGCGCCGCAATCGACCACCGCCGAGCGCGTCGAGCAATTCGCGACCTTCTGCAACGCGGCCGAGAAGCAGGCGCTGCTCACCCTGCGCATCCGCTCCGAGCCGATCGATCGCGCGCTTGTCTTCACCCGCACCAAGCATGGCGCCGACCGCGTGGTGAAGAATCTGCGCGCGGCCGGCATCGCGGCCGAGGCGATTCACGGCAATAAGAGCCAGCCGCAGCGCGAACGTGCATTGGGCCTGTTCCGCCAGGGCGAGGTCAAGATCCTGGTCGCCACCGATATCGCCGCGCGCGGGATCGACGTCGGCGGGGTCAGCCATGTGTTCAATTTCGAGCTTCCCAACGTCGCCGAGCAATATGTCCACCGTATCGGCCGCACCGCGCGTGCCGGCGCCGCGGGCATCGCAATCGCCTTCGTGGCGGATGACGAGCGGCCCTATCTCAAGGTGATCGAGAGACTGACCAAGGTCCAGCTCGACATCCAGCCGCTGCCCGAGAACTTCATCGCCGAGAAGGCCAAGCTGCCCAAGCCGGCGCCCAGCGCGCCGCAACCTCATGGCGACCGCGCCCGCCGCCATGAAGGCGGAGCGGGTGATCGCGCCGCACAGCCGAAGCGCCGCTTCAGCCGCCCCAAGGGCGCGGCGGGTGCGCATAAGGGCGCTGTGCGCAAGTTCGGCGCGCGCTAAGCCAATAGCGTCGCCCGGCCCATGCCGGGCGACGCTATGAAGCGAGCATCGTTTCCCGCATCTTCGCCAGACGCTCGATCGCGCGATCGAGCGTCGCGTCATCCTTGCAGTAGCACAGCCGGAGGATGTTGCGCACGGGCGCCTCTTCGAAGAAGGCCGACACCGGTATCGTCACCACGCCGCCGTCGAGCGCCATCCGGTCGGCGAAGGCGGCGTCATCAAGCGTGATGCCCGACGTGGTGAGATCGACCGCGACGAACCATGTCGCCTGGCTCGGCAGCACCTCATAGCCCGCCCCCGTGAGACCGGCGATCAGCCGCGCACGCGAATGCGCGAAGCCGGCGCGCATCTCGGCGAACCATCCGGCCGGCTTGCCGAGTCCTTCGGCCACCGCCCATTGCAGATTGGGCGGGGTGGTGAAGGTCAGGAACTGATGGGCCCTTGCGAGTTGCCGCGCGAGCCGCTCGCCGGCCAGCATCCAGCCTACCTTCCACCCGGTCAGTGCGAAGATCTTGCCCGCCGACCCGATCTTGACGGTGCGATCGCGCATGCCGGGCAGGGCGATCAGGGGAACATGGTCGCCGTCGAAGACGACATGTTCCCAGACTTCGTCGCACAGCGCGACGAGGTCGTGGCGGATGCAACGATCGGCGATCAGCTCGAGTGTCGCACGGTCGTAGACCCGGCCGGTGGGATTGGCGGGATTGTTGAATATAATCAGCCGGGTGCGCGGGCCTATTGCGGCGTCCAGCGCGGCGGGGTCGAGCGTCCAGGCCGGTGGCTCGAGCCGGATGAGGCGGGGCGTCGCGCCCGCCCGCCGCACCATGGGCAGATAGGCGTCGTAGAGAGGCTGGATCAGCACCACCTCGTCGCCCGGTGAAACCAGGCTCAGGATCGCCGCCGCTATGGCTTCGGTCGCGCCCGAGGTCACGACGATCTCGGAATTCCAGTCGAGCTCGATCGCCTGATGGGCGCGGTAATGCGCGGCCAGCGCCTGACGAAGCTCGGCCAGCCCAAGCATTGGAGGATATTGGTTGGAGCGTGTGAACAGCGCCTCGGCGGCCGCCCGCCTTATGTCCTCGGGGCCCGGCGTGTCGGGAAAGCCCTGGCCGAGATTGATTGCGCCCGTCTCGCGCGCCAGCGCCGACATCTTCTCGAAGATCGTCGTCGGCAGCGCTGCGTAGACGGGGTTCACGCGCGCTTGGCCGGCGCCTTGAGCCGGTGCCAGATGAACCAGATGCCTCCCGCCAGCACCAGTCCGACAATCACGAAATCGAGCTTGTGAAGAAGGCCGCTTAGCCGGGGATCGGTGCGCCACTCATCGCCCAGCTTCATGCCAACCCACGCCAACGCGAAGCACCATGGCCACGAACCAATGAAGGTATAAAGATGAAAGCGCAGCAGCGGCATCCTGGCTACGCCGGCCGGGAAGGCGATAAAGGAACGCACCGCGGGCAGGAGCCGGCAGATCAATACGGTGAGATCGCCCCAGCGCTCGAAAAAGCGCTCGGCCCGGTCGAGATCGCTGTGGCTCATCAGCACATATTTGCCCCAGCGGTCGACCACGGTGCGTCCGCCGCGTTTGCCCAGCTCATAGGCGGCGATCGATCCGATGTTGCAACCGACCGCCCCAGCGGTCGCGGCCAGATAGAGATCGAAGCGGCCGATCGAAACCAGATAGCCCGCGAAGGGCATGATGATCTCCGATGGAAGTGGGATGCAGGCGCTTTCGATCGCCATGAGAATGACGATGCCGCCATAGCCGGTGGTCGAGATCACGGAGATGATGAAGCCCGCGAGCATGGCGATGATCTTGTGAAACATGGACCGGGGATAGACAGCGCCCTGCGGCCGCACAAGCGCCTTGCGGATGCGCGCGATCTTTTCGATCCCGCTAATGGCGGAAGGTTAAAGTGGCCGGTTCGCTCCGCGCCCGTCGAGGACCTCGCGCACCTTGACGCCCAGCTGGGTAAGGCTGAACGGCTTGGCGAGGAACGCGACACCCGCGTCGAGCATGCCATTATGAACCACGGCGTTGCGCGTGTAACCGGTAGTGAACAGGATCTTGAGATCGGGCCGCATCTCCAGCGCGGTATCGGCGAGCTTGCGCCCGTTCATCTGCGGCATCACGATATCGGTGAACAGCATGTCGATCGCAGGCTGCTGGATCAGCGCTTCCAGCGCCTCGGAGCCGTCGTGTGCCGAAACCACTACATAGCCAAGCTCGCGTAGCGCATCGACCGAGAAATGGCGCACGCGCTGCTCGTCTTCGACGACCAGGATGGTTTCGCCGGCCTTGGCGCGGGGGACGGTCACCTCGTCGATTTCGCGCGACGGGCGGTGGGCTACCGCGTCGCCGTGGTGGCGCGGCAGATAGAGCTTCACCGTGGTCCCCTGATCAGGTTCAGAATAGATCGCGGCATGTCCCCCGGTCTGTTTCATGAAGCCGAAGATCTGGCTGAGGCCGAGACCCGTGCCCTTGCCGACCGGTTTGGTCGTGAAAAAGGGATCGAACGCGCGCGCCACTATCTCGCTGGTCATGCCGACGCCGGTGTCGGTCACGCTGAGCATGACATATTGACCCGGCGCGACGTCGCCGCGCGAACGGGCATATTCGTCGTCGAGATAGGCATTGGCGGTCTCGATCGTGACATGCCCGCCATCGGGCATCGCGTCGCGGGCGTTGACCGCGAGATTGAGAATCGAGTTTTCAAGCTGGTTGGGGTCCGCGAAGGTGCGCCATAGCCCGCCCGCAAGCACCGTCTCCACCTGATATTGCTCGCCAACCGTCCGTTGCAGGAGTTCGGACATGCCGGCGACCAGCCGGTTGAGGTCGAGGGGCAACGGAGCGAGCGGCTGCTGGCGCGAGAAGGCGAGCAGCCGCGCGGTGAGCGCTGCGGCACGCTCGGCGCCCTCATAGGCATTGTTGATGTTGCGCTCGAGCCGTTCGGGTTCGCCGTTGAGCCGGCGCTTGGCGAGATCGAGGCTGCCGATGACGATCGCGAGCATATTGTTGAAATCATGCGCGATGCCGCCGGTGAGCTGCCCGATCGACTCCATCTTCTGCATCTGCCGCATCTGTTCTTCGGCTTGCTCGCGCGCCGCCATTTCGTCGCGGAGCGCCTGCTGGGTCGCAAGCGCCGCGTCGCGGGCCGCCAGGATCTCGGATTCGCGGCGCGCGCTGTCGCTGATCATGATCGCCGCCACGACGAGCACCATAAGCACGGTCGCGACCAACGCGAAGCCGAGCCCCATCACCAGCAACTCGGTCTGGCGTTGTCTCGCCAGAAGAAGCCTTTCCTCCTCCGCGGTCATCCGGTCCATTATCTGGAGCGCGGCGCGCATGCGTCGCACGCCTTCGCCACTCTCGATAAGTGCGGTCTCTTTGCGGACACCTCCCGAGTCGATCGCCGCCACGCCACGCTTGGCGAACGCGACCTTCTCCGCCAGCGCCTTGCGCAGCGCAACGGCGTTGGCGGCTTGGGGCGGGTTATCGCGAACCTGGCTTTCGAGCCGGTCGACCGCGGCACCGAGCTCGGCCGCCAGCTTGTTGATCTCAATTTTCATGCGTGGGTCGCGCGTCAGGGTATAGCCGCGGTGATCCGACTCAATCGCGCGGATATGGTCGCTCAGTTCGGCGATCCGCACCTGAATATGCAGCGAATGTGCGGCCCATTGGCCCGATCGGCTTTGCGCGTGTGCCAGGAAGAGCGCGGCGATGGTCGCCACGACGGCGACGATCAGGCCGGCAATGGACAGATATGGAATTCGACGTCTGGTTGCCCCCATGGGGGCTTTTTTTAGGACGGCGCTCCGTCGCCGCAAGTAAAATCGGGTGGATAAACCGAAAGTCTATCGCGGCGGCCCTAGCGTAAAAGACCTTGCCGCTATCGCGACTCGGCAACGATCCGCGCCCAGTCCTCTTCGTCGATGATCTGGATACCGAGTTCGGTGGCTTTCTTGAGCTTGGAGCCAGCGCCCGGCCCCGCCACGACCAGATCGGTCTTCGCTGACACCGAACCCGCGGTCCTGGCGCCCAGCGCCTCGGCCTGCGCCTTGGCTTCGTCGCGCGACATGGTTTCGAGCGCGCCGGTAAACACCACGGTCTTGCCGCTGACCTCGGATGCGCGCGTTTCGTGGATCACGTCGGTCGGGGCGAGCTGGCTGAGCAGGTCGGCCACCGCGTCCTGGTTATGCGGCTCGGCGAAGAAGTCGACCAGCGCCAGCGCCACTTCAGGGCCGACGCCTGGGGTCTCGATGATCGCCGCGAGTTCCTTGGCCACGCGCGCGGCGAATTTGTCGTCGCTCTCGCCCACCGCCGGAATCGCCGCCGCGCGCGCCGCGACCGCGGCGTCGATCGCCGCCTTGAGCGCTTCCCAGCTCCGATAGCGACGCGCCAGATCGCGCGCGGTGACCTCGCCGACGTGCCGGATGCCGAGCGCGAACAGGAAGCGATCGAGCGGCGGCCGCCGTTTGGCGTCGATCGCCGCGATCAGGTTGGCCGCCGATAACTCGGCCCAGCGCTCGCGGCCGAGCAGTATTTCCTTGGTCAGGCGGAAGATATCGGCGGGCGCACGAACCAGCCCGTCGCGGAAGAAATTTTCGATATGAACCGTGCCGAGCCCCTCGATGTCGAGTGCATGACGCGACGCGAAATGGCGCAGCCGTTCGACGCGCTGCGCGGGGCAGATCAGCCCGCCCGTGCAGCGATAGTCGACTTCGCCCGGTTCGCGCTCGGCTGCCGACCCGCATTGGGGACAGACCTGAGGAAAGGGCCAGCTTCCGCGGCTCTCATCGCGCGACAGATTGTCGACGATCTGCGGAATAACGTCTCCGGCCCGCTGGACGACGATCCGGTCGCCTGGCCAGACGTTGAGCCGCCCGATCTCGTCGGCATTGTGCAGCGTCGCATTCGTGACGACCACGCCGCCGACGGTGACCGGCTCGAGCCTCGCCACGGGGGTGAGCTTGCCGGTGCGACCGACCTGGATGTCGATGCCACGCAGGATGGTCTGCGCCTTCTCCGCCGGGAATTTATGCGCGATCGCCCAGCGCGGCGCGCGTGCGACGAAGCCGAGCCGCTTCTGCCAGTCGAGCCGGTCAATCTTGTACACCACGCCATCGATGTCGAACGGCAGATCGGCCCGACGCGCCTCGATCCCACGATAATGGGCGAGCGCCTGCCCATCGTCCCCGACGCGCACCAGATCGTCGGACACGGACACACCCCAGCGGGCGATCGCATCCATCACGCCCTTCTGCGTTTCGGCAGGCAGCGCCGAGGTTTCGCCCCAGCCATGCGCCAGGAAACGTAGAGGACGCGATGCCGTGATCGCCGGATCCTTCTGCCGCAGCGACCCGGCGGCGGCATTGCGCGGGTTGGCGAACTGGCGCGCCTTGGAAGGGTCGTCCGCCTCTTCCAGCAGGCGCGCGTTGAGCGCCGCGAAGTCTTCCTTCGCCATATAGACTTCACCGCGAATCTCGAAGACGCCGGGAATTTCGTCTGTTTCGCCGTTCGTGTCGAGCGACGAACGGGAGAGTGTCTGGGGAATATCTTCGATCGTGCGGACATTGGCTGTGACGTCCTCGCCGACCGCGCCATCGCCGCGCGTCGCCGCCAGCACCAGCACGCCCTGCTCATAACGCAGCGAGCAGGACAGGCCGTCGATCTTGGGCTCGGCTGTGAGCGCGATCGGCTCGTCGGGCGTGAGGCTCAGATAGCGGCGGACCCGGCTGACGAATTCGCTGACATCCTCGTCGGCGAAGGCGTTGTCGAGGCTGAGCATCGGCATCGCATGCGTCACCTTGGCGAGATGCCCCGCAGGCGCAGAGCCGACCAGCGACGAGGGCGAATCGGGGCGGACGAGCTGCGGGAACTGCGCCTCGAGCGCGATATTCTCGCGCACGAGCGCGTCATAGTCGGCGTCGGATATCTCGGGCGCATCCTCGCCATGATAGAGCGCGTTGTGCCGGGCGATCTCGGCGGCAAGAAAGGCGAGCCGCTCGGCGGCCTCCGAATCGGTGGTCATGGACGGGCTTGTAGCGCCTGGGCGGCGGAAAGAGCGGAGCCTCGCATCACGCCGCCTCTAGCAGGCGTATCGCCTGCGCGCGCGCTTCGGCGGTGACTTCGGCGCCCGAAAGCATGCGGGCGATCTCCTCCCGACGTTCTCCGGCGTCGAGCGGGCGCACGCCGGTGCGGGTGACGAGGCCATCATGGCTCTTGGCTATCAGCCAATGGTGGCGGCCGCGCGCGGCGACCTGCGGGCTGTGGGTGACGACCAGCAGCTGCGCGTCCTTCGCCAGCCGTTGCAGCCGCTCGCCGATCGCGCTCGCCACCGCGCCGCCGACGCCCCGGTCGATCTCGTCGAAGATCATCGTTGTCGCGCTGCCTTCCTCGGCAAGCGCCACCTTGAGCGCAAGGATGAAGCGCGACAGCTCGCCGCCGCTGGCGATCTTGACCAGCGGAGCGAAGGGCGCGCCGGGATTGGTCGAGATCTCGAACTCGACCTTGTCGCGCCCCGAAGCCGACCAGCCGCTTTCGGGCATGGTCTCGACCAGCGTGCGGAACCGCGCCGCGTCGAGCTTGAGTGGGGCGAGCTCGCCGGCGACCGCCTTGTCGAGCCGCGCGGCGGCTTCGACGCGCGCCGTGCTTAGCCGTCCGGCGGCATCGCCATAAACGCGCCGCGCGGCGGCGGCCGCGGCTTCGAGCTGCGCGAGCCCGGCGTCGCCCGCTTCGATCCGCTCGAGCCGTCCGGCCAGCGCGTCGCGCAGTCCGGCCAGCGCGTCGGCGTCCACCCGATGCTTGCGGGCAAGCGCGCGCAGATCGAACAAGCGCGTTTCCACCGCATCGAGCCGCGCGGGATCGAAACGCATCGCCTCGGCGGCCGCGGCCAGCCGATCCTCGGCCTCGCTCGCCTCGATCACCGCGCGATCGAGCGCCGCCAGCGCCTCGCCGAGCAGCGGATGTTCAGGAGCGATCCGATCAAGCCGGCGCGCGGCCTGGCGCAGTGCGGCCAACCCGCCATCCGAACCTTCGAGATGGGCGTTGACCGCCTCGAGATCGCCAGCGAGTTTTGCTCCCTTCTGCATGTCCGAGCGTTCGGCCGCGAGCGCCGCTTCTTCGCCCGGTTCTGGTGCGAAGCGGGTCAGTTCGTCGACCATATGATCCAGCCATTCGCGGTCGCGCGCGGCATTCTCGATGTCGGCGCGAGCGGCTTCGAGCGTCTCCTCCGCGGCGCGCCATGCGCGGTGCGCCGCGGCGACCGCCGCGACGTCGAGCTTGCCGAAGCTGTCCAGCAGCGCGCGATGGCCGCGCGGGTTGATCAACCCGCGATCGTCGTGCTGCCCGTGGATCTCGACGAGCATCGCGCCCAGCTCGCGCAGCGACGCGGCCGAGGCGGGTTGATCGTTGATGAAGGCGCGACTGCCGCCGTCCGCCTTGACGATCCGGCGGATGACCAGCGCGTCGCCGGGCTCGGCCGCAAAGCCGTTTTCGTTCGCGAAAGCGAAGGCAGGATGATGCGCCGGCAGTTCGAAGCTCGCCGACACGATCGCTTGGGGCGCGCCGTTGCGGACGAGGCTGCTGTCGGCGCGGGCCCCGAGCGCCAGGCCGAGCGCGTCGAGCAGGATCGACTTGCCCGCGCCGGTCTCGCCGGTCAGGGTTCCCAGTCCGGGGCCGAATTCCAGTTCGAGCGCCTCGATCAGCACGACATCCCTTATGGCCAGCGCGGTCAGCATCGCACGGGTGTAGAACAGCCCGCCGGTCCGCGCCAAGGGCTTCGGCGCGATTGTCGCGGCTAGCTCCCCGCCACCCTGTGTGCGAAGGTGATCACGTCGGCAAGCACCGGGGCCCGGTCGCGAAACGGTTTGGCGAACGCCGTGACGATGCCGGCGTGGCCGAGTTCCGGATAGATTTTGAGCTCCGACGACACTCCCGCGGCACGCAGCTTGCGATCGAGGTTGATCGAATTCTTCGGCCAGACGGTGTCGTCCTTCTGTCCATGAAGCAGCAGGACGGGCGGCGACGAGGCGTCGGCATAATGGATCGGCTGGGTTTCCTCGAGCCGCGGCCAGCGTCCGAAGGTGGTGGTCGGCACCGGCCCGTCGAGCGGCAGGAAGTCATATGGGCCGGCTAGGCCGGCAAAGCCCTTGATCGCGGAACGATCCGCATCGAGGAAGTGGGGATCGAGCGCGAGCATCGCCGCATTATAGGCGCCCGCCGAATGGCCGACGAGCACGATGCGGTCGGGATCTCCGCCATATTGCGCGGCGTGCGCGCGGACCCATCGCACTGCCGCCGCACAGTCCTCGAGAAAGCCCGGGAAATGAACCTCGGGAACGAGCCGGTAGTCGGGCACGAAGGTAACGAAGCCGCCAGCCGCCAGCGCGCGCGCCGCGAAATGATAGCCTTCGCGCGTTCCGCTCGCCCAGGAGCCTCCATAGATGAAGACGATCACCGGCAATGGGCGATCGCCGGCCGCGACCGGCGCGTAGATATCGAGCTGGCGGCGCGGCCCTTCGCCATAGGCGATGTCGGAGCCGATCTTCCGGCTCTCGCTGTCCTTGGGCACGACCGTGTCGAACGCCCGCACCGGCGCGCAGGCGGCGATCACCAGCGCGCTGCAGATCAGCAGCGCCAGGCCTGCCAGGGTCAGCTTGGTCATCATCGCTCCGCCATCGTGAAATATCCTTGACGTTACGCGAACCGGGCGCGGCCGGTTGCGTTATGGAGTGCGTCGGCATCATCGACCAGAGGAGTTCACCATGATCGTTCGCAGCGCATCCGCGCATTATTCCGGCTTGGGAAAGGAAGGAAAGGGCCATGTCTCGACCCAGTCGGGCGTGCTCGACCGCCAGGCCTATGGGTTCAATACGCGTTTCGAGGACGGCAAAGGCACCAACCCCGAGGAACTGATCGCCGCGGCGCATGCCTCCTGCTTCACCATGGCGCTGAGCTTTGCGCTAGCAGGGGCTGGCTATACGGAAGGCGAACTCGACACCAGCGCGAAGGTATCGCTCGACAAGGAAGGGGAGGGCTTCAAGGTGAGCCGCTCAGCGCTCACGCTGCAGGCGAAAGTGCCCGGGATAGACGCGGAGGAGTTCGGCAGGCTTGCCGATGGCGCCAAAGCGAATTGCCCGATCTCTAAGCTCCTCAACGCCGAAGTGACCCTCGAACGCACATTGCTCTGATTGACGATCGAGCTCATCGAGAAAGGGGGCCGCACAGCGACCCCCTTCACTTTTCAATTGTCGGCAGACGGTTACCGTTCAGCGATCCCGGTCCCGATCGCGGTCCATGTCGGATTGGCCGCCCGACGGTTGCTTCTGGCCACCGCGGTGATCGTCCTGACCCGGGGTTCCGCGCTGCTGGTTCTGCTGGCGGTCTATCGAGCCCTGGCGTTGCTGATCCTGGTCGGACCTCTGGCCACCTTGGCCGCCCTGGTTCTGCCCACCCTGGCCTTGTCCGCCTTGGGTGCCTTGCTGGTTCTGGCGCTGGCGCTCGAGCTGGCTCTCACGCTGCTGGTCCTGCTGGCGGTTGGGATCCTGGCTCATATCGCTTTGGCTGTTGCGGTCGCTGCCGCCCTGGCGATTCTCGCCCATGACATGTTTCTCCTAATAGCCCCCTGGAAGCAGGGGACGAGCAAGGAACGAGCACGCTCCAACCCCGTTCCAATCGTTCCGGCCAGCATCTGAGAAACCGATAACCAACCGAGCCGAATACGGAATGGCCGATCAGCGGCGTTGCGAACCGGGGCTTCGGTCCCTAGGAGGCTGGCCGTGACTGGAAAGGGATGGAATATGTCGCAGCCGTTGAGGGTCGCGCTCGCAGGTTTGGGGACGGTCGGCGCCGGTGTCATCAAGCTGATCGACGAGAATCGTGCGCTGATCGAGCGGCGCGCTGGGCGACCGATCGAGATCGTCGCGATCTCGGCGCGCGATCGCGCGCGCGATCGCGGCGTCGATATCGGCCGCTTCGCCTGGGTCGACGACGCGACCACCCTGGCGGCCGCGGACGATGTCGACGTCGTCGTCGAGCTGGTCGGCGGCGCCGACGGGCCCGCGCTCACCCTCGCACGCGAAACGCTGAGCGCGGGCAAGCCGTTCGTTACCGCCAACAAGGCGATGATCGCGCATCACGGGCTCGAACTCGCCGAACTCGCCGAGCAGCGCGGCGTCGCGCTCAAATATGAGGCGGCGGTGGGGGGCGGAATCCCGGTGATCAAGGGGCTGCGCGAAGGCGCGGCGGCCAATGTGATCTCGAAGGTGTTCGGCATCCTCAACGGCACCTGCAACTATATCCTCTCCGAAATGGAGGAAAAAGGCAGCGATTTCGACGCGGTGCTCGCCGAGGCGCAACGGCTCGGCTATGCGGAGGCCGATCCGAGCTTCGACATCGATGGCATCGACGCGGCCCACAAGCTTTCGATCCTGGCGAGTCTCGCCTTCGGCACCGCGGTTGATTTCGATGCGATCGAGGTGGTCGGAATCCGCCATGTGCTTGCCGCGGATATTGCGGAGGCGGCGGCGCTGGGCTTCCGCATTCGCCTGGTCGGCCATGGCGAGGCTGGCGCCAAGGGCCTGTTCCAGCGTGTTCACCCCTGTCTGGTGCCGCTCGGCCATCCGCTTGCCCATGTCTCGGGATCGCTCAATGCGGTCGTCGCGCACGGCAATTTCGTCGGACGGCTCTTCTTCGAAGGACGCGGCGCGGGCGAAGGGCCAACCGCCTCGGCCGTTGTCGCCGACCTGATCGATATCGCGCGCGGCGAGACCGGCCCGGCCTTCGCGATGCCCGTCGCCGCGCTCGCCAAGCCCGCCACGGCTTCCTCCGGCGATCGGCGGGGCCGGGCATATCTGCGCTTCACCGTCGCCGACCGTCCGGGTGTACTGGCGGAGATCACCGCGGCGATGCGCGATGCCGGCGTGTCGATCGAAAGCCTTATCCAGCGCGGCGCCATCGAGGATGGCCATGTGCTGATCGCGATGGTCACGCATGTCGGCCCCGAACGCGCCGTGGCTGATGCGCTCGAGCGGCTCGATGGTTCGCAAAGTCTGGCGGGCCAACCCATGCTGATGCACATATTGGACGAATAATCGGCGGCTTCTCGACAATGTCACGAGGCTCGCCTAACGATTAGAGGCTATTATCAGGGAAGGCTGTACCGCATGGTGAAAGCAAGCAACGCGCTCGACCGGGTTCTCGTTTTGGAAATGGTTCGTGTGACCGAGGCCGCGGCGATCGCCGCGTCCAAGATGGTCGGCCGAGGCGACGAGAAGGCCGCTGACCACGCGGCTGTCGAGGCGATGCGCGCAGCCTTCAACGAGCTTGAGTTCGATGGCACCGTGGTGATCGGCGAGGGCGAGCGCGACGAGGCGCCGATGCTTTATATCGGAGAAAAGGTCGGCTGCGGCATCGGGACGGGCCCGAGGATCGATATCGCGCTCGATCCGCTCGAGGGCACGACGATCACGGCGAAGGCCGGCCCCAATGCGCTGGCGGTGCTCGCCATCGCGGAGGAAGGCGGCCTCCTGAATGCTCCCGACGTTTATATGGACAAGCTGGCCATCGGTCCCGGTTACGAGGCAGGGTTGGTCAGCCTCGATCGCACGCCGACCGAAAACGTGACCGCGCTCGCCGCGGCCAAGGGGGTCAAGCCGAACGAGATCATCGCCTGCGTGCTCGATCGTCCACGCCATGAAAAGCTGATCGGCGAGTTGCGCAAGCTGGGCTGCGGCATCGTCCTGATCCCCGACGGCGACGTAGCGGGCGTGATCGCGGTCACCAATCCCGACACGACGATCGACATCTACATGGGCTCCGGCGGCGCGCCCGAAGGCGTGTTGGCGGCCGCGGCGCTGAAGTGTGTCGGCGGACAATTCCAGGGCCGGCTGCTTTTCCGTAACGATGACGAGAAGGCGCGCGCGCGCAAATGGGGCGTCACCGACCTCGACCGCATCTATCAGCTCGAGGATCTGGTGCGGGGCGACGCGATCTTCGCCGCGACGGGCGTGACCGACGGCTCGCTGCTGCAGGGCGTCAAGCGCCGCGCGAGCGGCTGCATGACCACCGAGAGCGTGGTCATGCGCGCTTCGAGCGGAACCGTGCGCTGGGTCAAGGGCGAACATCATAAGGGGTGATGCTGCGGAGCGCGGCTTTGCAAAGCCGCGACGGGCTTCGCTTTCCATTGCCGCCGCCGCCCTCTAACCTATGGCGATGCGTTCTCCTGTCCTCAACATCACCCGCTCGATCCTGGGCCAGCCCTGGCACTGGCGGGGCGGGGCGGTCGACGGCATAGACGCGGGCTTCGAGCCCGACGATCTGGTGTCGCAGCTGCTGCTCGCCCGGGGATGTCCGCGAGAAGCGATCGAGGAGCATCGCACCCCCACGATTCGCGGCTTCATGCCCGATCCCTCGATCTTTCGCGACATGGACGCCGCGGCGGCGCGGCTCGCCGACGCCGTCGAGCGGGGCGAGCCGGTCACCATCTTCGGCGATTACGACGTCGACGGGGCGACCTCGGCGGCGCTGCTCATCCGCCTGCTGCGCGATCTCGGCTTGGCGCCCGAGGCCTATATTCCTGACCGGCTGATGGAGGGCTACGGCCCGTCGGGCGAGGCGCTGCTGCGGATCGGCGAAGGCGGCGCCCGGCTGATCGTGACGGTCGATTGCGGCGCGCAGGCTTTCGAGGCCCTGGCGCTCGCCCATGGCGCCGGGATCGACGTGATCGTGGTCGATCATCATAAATGCGCCGCGGAGCTGCCGCGCGCGTTCGCCCTCGTCAATCCCAACCGGCTTGACGAAGCGGACGGCGCCGCGCACGGCCATCTCGCGGCGGTGGGGGTGGCCTTTCTGCTCGGCGCGGCGCTCGTCCGCCTGCTCCGGGCCCGGGGCTGGTTCGCGAGCCGCGGCGAACCCAGGCTGATTGACCTGCTCGATATCGTCGCGCTCGGCACGGTCGCCGATGTCGCGGCGCTGCGCGGCCTCAACCGGGCCTTTGTCGCGCAAGGCGTCAAGGTGATGGCGGCCAGGCGCAATGTCGGGCTGGCGGCGCTGATCGAAGCGGCGCGGCTCGAACGAGCCCCGACCTGCACCGATCTCGGTTTTGCGCTCGGGCCGCGGATCAATGCCGGCGGGCGGGTCGGCAAGTCCGATCTCGGGGTGCGTCTGCTCACCACCGAGGATCGGGACGAGGCGCGCCTGATCGCCGTCGAACTCGATCGCCTCAACGAGGAGCGCCGCGTCATCGAGCGCGCGGTGCAGGACGAGGCCGAGACCGCAGCGCTCAGCCAGGGCAACCGCGCCGTCGTCGTCGTGGCGGGCGGCGGCTGGCACCCCGGGGTGATCGGGATCGTGGCGGGACGCCTCAAGGAGAAGCTCGGCCGGCCGGCGATCGTGGTCGCTCTCGACAAGGACGGAATCGGCAAGGGTTCGGGCCGATCGATCGCGGGGGTCGATCTCGGTGCGGCGGTGCTGTCTGCCAAGGCGGGGGGCCTGCTCGTCGCGGGCGGAGGGCATGCGATGGCGGCGGGGGTCACCGTCGCCGCTGGCGGGGTGGATGCGCTGGCGGATTATCTCGAGGAGCGTCTCGCCGCCGATGTCGGGGCAGCCCGCGACGGCCGCGCGCTGCTGCTCGACGCCGTGGTGGCGCCCGGCGGTGTCACGCCTTCGCTGGTGGAGGCGCTCGAGGCGGGAGGGCCTTACGGCGCCGGGTGGCCGGCGCCTCGGATCGCTGCTGGCCTGGTGCGGATCGTGAGGGCCGATGTCGTCGGACAGGGGCATGTCCGCGCGATCGTCGCCGGGCGCGACGGGCGCTCGGTCAAGACGATCGCGTTCCGTTCCGCCGACAGCCCGCTCGGCCAGGCGCTGCTCGGCGCGGGCCCGGACCGTGCTCTATGGGTCGCGGGCCGCCCCAAGGTCGACGACTGGGGCAGCCGCCCCGCCGCCGAACTCCATGTCGAGGATGCAGCCTGGGCGGACTGACTGCTGTGCGAAATATCCGCCAAGCGCTTGACCGCCCGCCGCTGCTGCCCTAATCGGCCCCCCGCAGCGCTACACGGCCCCATCGTCTAGCGGTCTAGGACGTCGCCCTTTCACGGCGAAAACACGGGTTCGAGTCCCGTTGGGGTCACCACCTTCAAACCATTGAAATAGAATACTTTTTTCTGAAGAAGTCTTCAACGAGATTTCTCGAAGGGGTGCAACTTTGGTGTTTGGTGCGTTAAACAGGTGTAACTCGCCAAAAGCGGCCGAAAATTAAAACGCAGTAAAATCAGTATTTTAAAGGTGTATGTGTGTCAGTGAATTTCTGACATCGCCCTTTGAGGCTGAAAGGGCGGATTGAGACCCTGCCCGAGGCAAAAAGCAGCCCCTACGTCAGGCCAAGCTTGGCGAAGAAGGCCTCGTTCCGCAGTCGCGCGTCGTGCAGAAGCTTGTTGTAGGGGAGGACCTCGACTACCGCATTGTGGATGGGTGAGAACCCGAAATACCCTTCGCCATCTGCGCTGCGATTCTGCGCGATGGACATCGACACCATTTCAATCAATTTCGGCGTGAAGTCGGCCACCACGAAGCAGATGAATCTTGTACTGAGTGGGATCGGCTTCCGTATGCGGCCAGTCCGATCCTTGAACGCGCCGCCGTTCCGCATGATGTTGGCATATTCGAGAACCTGAGTAACCGGGTTGTCATCGTGGCTATAACTGGTGCGGCCAGGACGCTTGAACTCCACAATGATAATCGGTTCATCTGTGCCCTCGCGATCGAATGCGAGCGAGCGGTCGAAGACCACTGCAACATCGGGTTCGCGACCGCTCTCGCTCTCCGTGAGGAATGTTTTGAACGGCTTATCCGACTTTAAATATGAATAGAAAGCAAGCCGATCATCTAAGACCCATAGGTTATGATCTTCGTAGTCCAGTGCTTCGCCATCGGAGCGGATAGGGATAATGAGATCATGTACAATTTCTTCGCGTAGATAATTGCGCGATTCGGGATCAGAATAGGCTAACGAGCTATCTAATAGATCAAGTATCTCTTTTCGTTTAACGACGTATTCCGCGAGAGAAGCTTGTTTGTCACTGTTTATTGCACTTGCGATGCGTTGAACGCGCTCGGTGATATTATCTCCACCCGTAGATACCAACGCTTTGATTTCACGCTTAGTCTCTCGCTGCTTTCGCCGCCGCTGGCGCGCGAGCTCGAGAAAAATATCCTCTTCCGAGTTCGCGTTAAGCGACAAATTTTCCTCGACGAAAGCTGGAACATCATTCGCCACCGCGAGGAATTGGGGGTTTTCACGAATTACGCGCAGGGTCGTTTCAGCCTGTTTTGCGCGTACCTGTTCAATATAGGGAGCCAAATGTCGTTTTGCGGCGCCAACGGCTGCCGAGTGAAGCGTCCGATAGGCTTCGGCTGAAAACGTGAAATTGGTTCGCTCTTGATTGACGTGCTTGTCTAAAAAATCGCCTGATACCAACCCGATATAGATGCAATCGCCGTTCTCGCCTACATAGCCAAGCCCGAGCTGGTTATCGATTTTTTCGTCGCGAACAACCCGGCCGTCTCCCACATAGAGGTTCCAGTGCTTGGACCCCTCGTGAAGCCTCAACCCCTTCTTGAGGAGGATATGATAGACGTCGATGGCAATAGGATCGGCGCCGGGTTCAAGAGTGACCTGAAGCGATTCCGAGATTTCAGACTCTACATTTTCCGCATAAAAATCGAGCAGACTGATCCTTTCAGTTCGATCGATCAGAACGAAGGCTGGAACCTCGTAGCTGGCGAAATTTCGCAAGAAATGGCCGATAACCTGGGCCGCGATGGTCTCGACCTTCCTCGGACAGTGCTGGCTGTAAACCGGGACATACGGTTCGAGGTGGATCCTCGTTCCGATGGTCGCCTCGTTTCCTCCGAGGGAAGTCTGATGCCCTTTAAGGGGGCTGGAATCTCCATCTGAAAGCGCGAAGTCAAAAGTGCGATATTGCGTTGCGCCACTTTGCTGGAAGCAGCTTGAAACACTCGTTTTTTCGAAGACTTTGAGCCAAGATAGTCGTCCGACCCCCTTTCCGCCGCGACTGATTTTGCTTGCTGTGTCGGCGGTCCGAAAAGCCTTCCAATTACCAGGGGTCAGCCCGATCCCATTGTCCTCGATGATGAAGCCGATGATTGGCGGATTTTCGTCGTCGCTATCGCTGCGAATTACCGTAACCGTGATCTTGCCACTTTTTGTCGCGTCACGATCCCATCGCGCTTCGATGGCGTGGAGGCCGTTCGAGATGGCTTCGAACAATGGAAAGAGTGCGTTAAGCGGCGAGGGCGCGAAACCAAGATTCCGCACTCGGCCTGCGAGGCTAAATTTGAACTCGTCAGACTCTTCTTCGCGCACTCGTATGGCCTCCCCCCCGGTCGGCCTACGGCCTCGAGCCATCCTCGAATATTGATTGCCCAACATAGGCGTAGCGACATGTGCGTCAGGCACAATAGGAGATGGGTCCGAAGTGAACGAGTGACGCATGTCCGATCGGTCAGCCGCTGCTGTCAGACATTCTCCCACCCCTTGGCTCCCTTCGGACGCTGACGTACCAAGCCCGATAGAAGGTCCACATGATTGTCCAAGACCTTGCGATCCCACAGCAGCCGTCGGCCGATGCGCAGTGGCTCTGGCAACTCCCCAGCCCGCCACTTGTATTCGAAAGTGCGGGTTGCCAGTGACAGGTAGGCTGCTGCCAGCGGCGCGCTGAGAAGGCGAGGGGTAGGGGGAGTGATGAGCGGGTTGACGATGGGACGTGGCATACCTGATTGATGAGCATCGACGCTCCGTCTGTCGATGGGCGAATGGTCCGATAAACGGGATTTCTGGTCCGATCGAGTATGCGATTAGACACGCACAAACGGTTGGGATTATGCCCCGAATCAGCAGTCGCTGTCGCTCCTACCGACAGCCCTCATTCGTCTGAGCCGGAAGCAAATCAGTTACACCCGGGAGCGATGCGTATTGAGGTCTATTGAGGTCTGTTACACCCTTGACTATGACCTAAGTCATTGAAAACAAATAAACTCAGTTTTTCACGGCGAAAACACGGGTTCGAGTCCCGTTGGGGTCACCAGCGATTTCGCAGGATCATTCCTACGATCAAGCGTATGTTCGTTCTCCCGAAAAACTTCGCTGTCGCTATCTGGCCGCTCGATACCCATTGAGAGCAGCGGCCATCTGCCGATCACCTGCGCAAGCTGCCGTCATGCAACGCTTACGATTGTCCGGTGATGATCTCTTGCGAGCCGGACGAATTTCGTCTCTCACTCCGCGCGGGCGGGCACGGTAACGATGATGAAGTGGTCGTGAACTTGCCGCTGGTCGGGGACGTCGAGCGGTGCCTTTAAGCCGATCCGCAGCTCTTGGATGGTCTGCGCCGGCAATTCGAGCGGATGTTCATCAGGATGGGTCGGCGCTTCGTGCGGATAGTCGCGGCCGGGGGTGCGCGTCATCTCGATATGTGCGCCCAGTGCCGCACGGATCGGATGCGTCGCCGCGAAGGCCGCGAGGCGATCAATGCTGGCGCGGTCGTCGGCGAGGAAGTTGACGGGAACATAGAGGCGGCCGGGATAGAGGGTGTCCCCCGACAGCAGGATACGGAGCCTGGGATCGTAGATCATGATCGCCGCTGCCTGGTGGCCCGGCGTGGGGATGATGCTGAGCGCGCGGCCGCCAAGGTCGAACCGGGCGATCTCGTCGGGCCATCGGGCGATGCCGAAGAACGCGGCCACGTCGGCAGGCTTCAGCCCGATCACCGTGGTGCCAGGGCGCTCGCGGAAGACGGCATCGCCCGCAATATGGTCGCCATGGCTGTGGCTGTGCGCGACGACCAGCGGGATCGTGTTGCGCCCGTGCCGGGCGAGCCATTCGGAGACCAGCCGATCGACGGTCGGCCGGATCAGGCCGTTCTCCGCTCCGGTATCGACCAGCAGCGCCTTGTCGCGTCCGAACAGCAGATAGAGGAACGGCGCTTCGAAGTTGGTCTTGACCGATTGGCGGATGACGAAGGTATCGGCGTCGAGCGCCTGAACCTGGGTAACGGGCTCTTCGGGCAGCGTACCGTCGATCCATTTCTCCTGGAAGAGCATCGAAACGTCGGTCTTCCCGGCGGTGGCGCCTGAGCCCATCGACGCGCAGCCAGCGAGCGCCATGGCCAGGCACAATCGCGCGATGCCGTGTCTGCAAGCGGGCGGGCTCAGCTTCAAGGGTTTCTGTTTCATGCTATTCCTACGGTTGTCGAACCTTGGTGTGCGCACGCATGAAGCCGGCAAGATCCACGGCGCCTTCAGTCATACCGATATGGGTTCTTGTCGATCGTCGTGGTCCCGCGCGTCTGATTGCAGAGAAAGACGGTCCCGGTGAAATAGATACCCGGCTTCGTTATCGTCTTCGCGAACGCAAATGTGTCTCTCAGCTGTTGCACGGTCATCTGCACCGGCGCTTCGTCGGGCTGATAGGTCATGCCATAAGCATAATCCTCGCCATCCTTGCTCATCTCGACATGGCAGCCCATCACATGGGCGACGGGGTGGGTGTCGCAAAAATCGATCAATCTCTTCATGCTGGCGAACCAAACGTCCCAGAAGCTGATGTAACAGCGGCCCCGGTAGAACATGTCGCCGGTATAGAGGATCTGCGTGTAGCTGTCGTAATAGGCGAACTCGGAAACGACATGCCCGGGCGATCCCCATATCAGAATGTCGCGCCCCCCGAGGTCGAGAGTCACCCGCTCCTCGGGGAAATTCTTCATGCCCCAGAAGCCGAGCATCTCCTCGTGCGTAAGGCCCATGTAGCGGGTCCTGGGACGATCGGCGAACTGGTTGGTGGCCGCATAGTGGTCGGCGTGAAGATGGCTGAACGCGACGAGCAGCTCCAGGCTCGCCGGGTCACGGCCATTGCGCGCGCACCATTGCTCTATGCATTTGTCCACGACCCCCCGTAGATCCCAGTCATTGCGGAGCTGCACGAAACCTTCGTCCAGCAGAAGAACGCGGTCATTGCCAAAATAGAGCGGTGCGAAGGGTGCTTCGAAACTATAGCATTTGTTTTGCCGCAGGATTGCCGTGTGCGGATCGTACCAGTGAACGTGCACCGGAGGGTCCATATTGTCCATGCAGGATGGCGATCCGCAGATCCACCTCGCCGGAAACGATCCTTTGGCGGGAACATTGCTCTTGAAGTCGACCGGCGCGTGCCTTGTGGCGGCAGCCGCATTGTCGGCAACTCCGGCGAGTGCACCGTAGGCGGTAGCTGTCATCGCGGCTGCGGCTGGATAGGAGAGGAACGTGCGGCGATCCATGGCAACTCCCTCGGCGGCGGCGGTCAGAACGGGCGCGGCGGGTTGAGATTGGGAAGGTCGGCGGGAAAGTCAGACGTGCGCTGATCGGGACTGACCCCGTTGTAGAGCACGAAGTCGCCCCGGATCAGCATCATGTCCTTGCCCTGGATTTCGCGCGCGCAGCGAAGCACCTCGTCGATCAGCGCGGGCTCTATTTGGAGGATGCGCTCATAGGGTTTGTAGGTGGCAAAGCGGGGATAATAGCGGCCGGGCGCGAACATCATCTCGATATGGCCGCCCAGAATCCACTTGACCGGACGGCTTGACGCGAAGGCCGCGATCCGCTCCAGCGATCTGACGAAATCATGATCGTTGCCGATGTTGATCCTCCCGGGAAAGAGGAAATCGCCCGTGAACAGGAGATCGCAATAGGGATCGTAGAAGCTCACGCCGTCTTTGTGCGTGCCGGGCGTGGGCATGACCTCGATCACGCGGTCGCCAAGGTCGATCGTGCCGGTGCCTGTCGGCCAATTGTCCCTCAGGCCGTAGAAGCTTTTCATCAACGCGAGCGGCTTGGGAACGATAACAGTGTCCGGCCGACCGGCGAATTGCACAAGGCCCTGATTCTGCGCGATGTCTTCGCCAGATGTCAAAGCGATGGTGAGCGGCACCTTTTTGCGACCGCGCGCCTGCGCCCAGCGCGCGATGATCGCATCCACGGTTGTACGCAGGGGATACAGGTCGGCTGCCGCGGTTGCGCCGGTGTCGATTAGGAGCGCGCCTTTGTTGCCGAACAGCAAGTAGGTGAACGGCGCCTCCCAATGGACGCAAACATTCTGGCGAAGGACGAAGCTATCTTCATTATACTGCACGATCTGGACGCGCGGATCGCGGTTCTTGGCAGCGATGTTCGAGCCATAGGTCCAACGGAACGCAAGGTTGCCTGGCGCCGGTCCGTCGCACGCATAGTCGTGGGTCACGGGCCGGGCGCGGTGCAGTGGTATGGCACTGTCGGTGTGCCGCACAGCCGGAGGATTCCATGGCAGATCGGGATTTCCGTTCGGGTAAGCCCTGCCAGTTGCCGACTGGACGTTGCCCGACAAGGCGGCATTGTAGGTTGATGCCCCGGCCACGAATACCCCCTAACAGACCGAACTTGTGCCGATGCTTGTCTGGGACCGTCAGGCCTGCCTCGCGGCAGGCCTGCGATGCCATCAGAACTTGAACCGCGCTTCGATGCCGGCGGTTCGCGGATTGATGACGCTCCGCTGATAATAGCGCAGGCGTACGCCATCGTTCAGGCCTTCGCGTGAGTGATCCTGGGAGACCGACGCAACGGCATATTTGTCGAAGATGTTGGTGGCGAACAGGCTGACCGAATATCTGTCGGTCTCATAGGTCAGATTGGCGCGGTGGAGCACATAGCCTGGCAGCTTGTCGCCATAGGCTCTGTCCCAGCCGAGCCGCGTAACCACATTGCCGCGATAGGTGGCGGTCCAGTTCGCGATCAGCCGCCCATCCATGATTGGCTTGGTGTAGGTGACGCCAAGAGAGCCGGAATTCTTTGCCGATCCGGGCAAACGATCCCCATCGAGCGCATCCAGCTGGATCGGGGCACTGGGATAGGTAGCCGGCGGGTCATTGACCGCGATGATCTCGGGGACATTTTCGGTCAGCTTCGCATCGACATAGGAATAGGTGCCATCGATGGCCAGTCCTTCGATCGGCCTCACCTGAATGGAGGCTTCAAAGCCCTGCGACTTCGCCTTGCCGCCGTTGACCGTGATGCCGGTGATGCCGTTCAACGTCGCGGATCCGACCTGAATGCCGTCCCATTTGATCTTATAGACGTCAAAATTGAACGTCAGCTTGCGATCCAACAGCTGCGTACGGATGCCGACCTCGATATTCTTGGTCGAATCGGGGCCAAATTGCTGCTCGTTCGGCAGCGCGCAAATCAACTGCGTATTGTTGACATGGTCGCCGTCGGGATCGTTGGGCAGTGGATCGGGGCAGGGCGCGACGCTGTTGGGACCGCCGATACGATATCCTTTGCTGTACGTGGCA